>Ga0209199_1000082_pt1 | contig 146036 bp, 155 predicted proteins | sample COGITO_mtgs_1105_7_FD_184805 | JGI IMG/M metagenome (GOLD analysis project Ga0209199, IMG submission 184805) | Pelagic marine microbial communities from North Sea - COGITO_mtgs_110523 (SPAdes) (version 2) | ecosystem: Environmental > Aquatic > Marine > Epipelagic ... | reverse complement strand
GCACCTGAGAGATCAGATACTTCCTTAGCTTGTAAGCTAGAGATTTCAGTGTCTTTGGTTCCAACAGCACCTGAGAGATCAGATACTCCTTTAGCTTGTAAGCTAGAGATTTCACCATCAACAGCTCCAGCCTCAAGGCTAGAGCTTGAATGTAGACTCGAAAAATTAGTTTCGATTCCATCACGACTCATTAATACGTTGCTATTAGCATCTGTAATTTCAAATGCTCCAGCAGCTGACGATTTAATGCGGATACTGTCCCCATTAAGAGATAATTGCTCGGTTGAGAATATCTTTGCCATACTATGATATACAGCTTTTTATTAATTTTGTGAAACTTTTTTTTAAAAAATCAGCAATTCCAATAGCTCATTAAGCATATCTTGAGCTTTTCGGGGAAAGCCATAAAGTGTAATATAAATGTATCTTTATCTACAAGTCTAGGCTCGGTATTAAACTCGTTCATGGGGAATATTTTTATATTATATTTAAATGGATCAGACTTTTTAATAATAGAACATAGAACTTCTTGATCTCCACCATCAGAATACAGGCTCGATTTATCTCCGTTGTAATTGTTCCACCTTTTGAGTATGTTTACCGTATAATTATGATTTTTAAAAATTATAACTCCAGAATTAATCATTGATCCGTTAACCCCTATATCCTTGCAGGCTATAATTTGCTTCATTTTTGTACATTTATCTATTATACTTTCTATTCTTTTGTTAGGATTGAATATTAATGTGTCTGAATCCATCCACATTATATAATCGTGATCCAGGATGTGATTGAGCACAGCTTGAGCTTTTGACCAATTAGGGCTGCAGTCTTTCTTGATTGAGTCTCTATACATATGAAATGTGTACCCTTGAAGGAAGCAATATTGCTTAATGCTTTCCTCTGAATGCTTAGAGTAATCTGAAGTGTCAGGAGTATATAAGCTTACTATTGCTATCTTTTTACCTGGATTAAATGTGCTAAATTTATCATTAGTAGTTTTTTTATGTTTTAAATTTTTACTAAAATGATTAAATATATCATAATCCACAAAAGAGGCTAGACTATCTTTTATATTTATAAATTCTTCTTGCTTTAGTTTAATTGAGGATTCTTTTTTTAGTTTAGAGCTCACGAACTGGCTTCTAGTGTCGGCATTCCAATGGGGGACTCCTGAAGAATTGTAAAGATCGGCCTTGTCATTATTAAAGTTCTCAATATTGAAGTTGTTATTGATGTTTCTAAATAAGGCATGATTGTCGGGCCCTGTTTCCCTATAAGTTTCGAGGTACGGACATTGACTAATGTCTGACCTTACTTTATTGAAGTAATCAGGCCTATCTATTCTATCTATAATCTTGCGACCTAATACACCACTAACAGACTCGATGTATGAATAGACGGCAATAAAAAATAAAGACTTGCCTTGCTTTCTGTATTTTAAATTATTAACAATTGCCTGCCCAATAATTGGGTTCTTCGGGCAGGTTAAAACGAAATCTTGAGAAAAGTCAATATCTTTATATGTAGGTAGAACACAAGAAGTTTTATCATTCATTATCTCTGACAGTGGAGTGTCTATATATCTGTCAATATCCACATACAGGCCACCCTCTTTGTATGTTTTAATTAATCTCCAGAGATCTGTTTTTTCAGTAATTTTTTTATCTTTTATTAAGTTCCAATTATCTATGCCAATTGAGTCTCGTAGTAAGCGATTTATATCCTCGTCATCATAAACCTCAATGTCCCAATTAGGATTAAGTAGTTCCAACTGCTTCGCTCCTTTATTAATTAAGCTGTAGTCTGAATCTAATATATTTTTATTACTCCAAGACAAGTGAATCTTTTTTGGTATTTCACTTGATGATATAGGTTTTAAATTAGGAAAAATTTGATTTTTAATTGAATCTTGTTTTTGAATTTTATTAAATTTATCAACACTTTCCCTGATGTCGGAATTTGTGTCCGGTCCTGAGTTATTGCCTTCTTCATGTATTTGGTGGGACATTAAGGGGTGAAGATGGTATAAAGATTTATCGTCAATAGAGTTAATTGTATTGATCATAAATAGATCAATCGCTGAATTGATTCCCGATTTGCTTACTTCATTACATAATTGAGTAGCTGCTTTTTTACTTATTATATACGAAGATGCATTCATGTGCCAGTAATAATCACCCTTAGAAAAGAAATTATTTTCCTTGATATTGTTGAAGTATTTATTTCTAGACTTGAGGACTTTATTGTATTGACTTTTATTCCAAGGTTGACAGCCCCCTAAGTATATAAGAGAAAAGTCTAGAGGTATGTGCTCTGAGAAAGCTTTATTCCAGAAGTTCGCGAACCCTGGAGAAAAGACTACATCATCTTCCATTATTAAATAACTTTCACATTTTTCATCTAGAATTAATTGTTGCCAAAGCTTATAATGGCTCAATGCACAGCAGATTTCGGGCTTAGATAGCGAGTGATATGTTTCTGGAAATAGCTCGAGGACTTCATCTGTTAAGTTTAAAGTTCTTGAATCTACTGCTTGAGATTTATTCGCATAAAATGGTAGAGTTTTGTATATATGATTAAGCCTGTCGGTCCTTCTATTTAAATTAATAAAGTAAGATTTATCTATTTTATTTAATTTCATTTATAAGCTTACAGTATTTGTAAATATTTAAATCATTCTTAGGGCTATACTTTTTAAGAAATTCTCTAGAATGAAACATATAATCCTGCAGTGTCTCTTCATGGTTAAGGAATGAGCTCATTAATTGGTTGGCTCCCATAGATATATCAAAATCTGGATAGTAGTAACCAAATTCTTGAAGCTCTGGAGAGTTATGAATCAAGGGTAGCCCCATATATAAAGCTTCGAGATGTGAATAGTTTAACTCGTTGTTTATTTGGTGAGATATTATAGTTTTTCCAAATCTACTCAATGCATTTAAACTCCCCCATCTATTATTAAAGAAACACAAGTCTCCCTTGTTTACTATATCTAGGTTGGACATCAACTTTTTGAAGTATTTATTTTCCCTTAAATCTTCACAGGAAAAACTATTTATTGACTCTATTTGATCTGGATTTCTTTGCTCGAACTTTTCGCATATCATTAATGGTATTATGCAGTTTTTAATATGAGATATATTTGGTTCAAATATACATATATTCCTAGACTTACCGCCATTAAAGAATGGGGATAAACTTTTCTTCTTAAGCTTATTAACTTCTGACTCAAGCAAGAATGGATCCCAGATGTAGGGGCAGACTTGTACATTTTCTAAATTGTAGTAAGCCTTTATATACTCTTTTGCGAATTTATGATGAGGGGAGATCCATACTTGAGATAAATATTTTGGCCTCATTATTGGCAGTCTTGTTGGATTTTTTTCAGATACACTAAAGTGAATGTCGTCCATTAGTTTGTTTCCGAAATGAACTAAAATTATTTTTAAATCTGAATTCCTTAATTTGAGCTTTTCGTAATGCTCGGGAAGCAAGTCTATTCCCGCTACAATTAATACATCGAAATTAAATAATGGGTCAGATAGTAGATCTTCAAGAATTATACCTTTATGCTTTTTATTTAAAATGTGCTTTGGTTTCTCGGGAGTTATGTAGTAGACGTCATTGCTTGCCTCCTGCTTTAGTAGCTCGTGTAGAAATACGATGTTTTGTTGCATTCCGTTGACCCAGAAAGCTTTAGACATGTCTATTGTAATTCCTATTTTCATAAGAACAGTAGTCGGTATTTAGCTCTCACTAGCTCGTTGTCTGGCGAGAAACGATGCAATGTCGATTTAGCTTTTTTTCTATATTCGTCAAGGCTTTCATCGTGATAAGTTAAGGCTTCCATTAATCTTGACGCTCCCTTCTGTATATCGTAATCTGGGTAATAGTACCCGGAGTCTTTCATGTATTCAGAGTTATGCACTAAGGGTATATCTAAATATATAGATTCTAAATGAGTGTAATTTAAAGCATTCATTAAGTGGTGAGAGATGACGACATTCGCATCGTTCGCAAAGATGTCTGAGATTTTATTTCTTCCTGAGAATTGAACTTTACCGAGCTTTGGTAAATCTAAGTTCCACATCCACCCTCTAAAATATCTCTTTTCCATTATCGAGCTAGAGCAATACACATAAAGTTTATTAAACAAGTCAGGCTGGTCTTGAATTAACTCCTCGGCTATAAGTATTGCAGGCAAGCAGTTTTTTGTCATGTTTAAATTAGGCTCAACTATTGCAATGTTTTTTTCTTGACCTGGGATGTATTTACAATCCTTTCCTCGTTTTATGTATATAGATCTATGAATGTCTATATACTTAGGGCTCCAAATATAAGGTATAATGTGAACCTTCTGAGTGTGGTAGAATGCCTTAAAGTATGGTATTGAGATTTCATAATGAGGGGAGACCCAAATTTCATCGACTTTGTGGTCGGTGATCGCCATAGTATCCCACTTGCACTGCTCTATATCTGCTAGCATTCTGTTTCCGTAATGAACATGAATGTTTTTGCATCTATGATTTTTATTTTTTATTCCATCAATCGTAGAGTCTCTTAATACAAATCCAGTTTGAAGAACAAAGTCAGGATTAAATTCAGAATCTATTTCATCCTCTTCCATTATTAAGATTCCAGTTGGAGGATCGCTACACTCGCTGATAGGATGATTTATGCAGATAGCTACATTGTAGTTCATGTCTTTTAACATTTCGGCTAGGAAGACAATGTTTTGCTGAAGTCCATTACAAAATAGGCCGTTAGCAAAAGAGGCAGTTAATAGTATATTCATTAATTATGATTACACCAATAGTGAAGCATGTTATTTAGAATTTATTTATATCTTGCGAGTCTTGATGTCCTGAAAATTTAGATTTAAGATCTTGTAAGATATCGTTGGAGCTTGACATGTCTATTTCTTGACCTCCCGTGTTAATAGTAGGACACTTTGAGAGCATGTCGAAAGCCCAGTCTATAATTTCTATAGGCTCGACCCCCTGCTCTTCGCAAGTTTTAAACATTGAGTCAATGTCGAAATCCTTAATTGATCCGGATATGCCTAGAGTTTTGAATGTCTCGCTCGAAAAGTCTGATACTGTGCTGGAGTAAAAATCTTGATGCTCCGAACTTTTGAATGATTTTCCCATTGACATTATATCGTTAATGAATTCTTTTTGGCTGTGTATGTTCATATGTGTATTTTAATTTTGACTTAAAGATGGTGTTATGGTTGGAGTTGCGGTCGGTGTGGGTAGGCATTTTTCGTACATTGCAACTTGAGCCCCTGGAGTCCTGGACGGAGTCATGCTTGGTGTTTGAGTTAAGGTCGGAGTTGGTGTCGTCGTGGGGGTCTGAGTTGGTGTGACAGTAGGGGTCGAAGAGGGTGACGGGCTCGGAATTGAACTATCGATTGATTCTCCAGAAAAATAAGAAAGTTGCCCTGAGTTTTGAGCCTGTAATCCAGTGCATTCTATTGGATAAAAAAATGAATTAAGCGAGTAGTCTCCACTATGACCATTTATGAAGATAAAGCCGTCATATAATATATTAGTCAAGTAAAGCTTGGATCCGGTTATTTTATTAACTCCTGTATTAATCTGACTGAATGTATCCCTAATTGACGGCGGCATTACAGGGTATTGCTGGAGCAGTCCGTCTGTGTACTCTTTGGTTGCCGCATGGTCGGGCTCTGTTGGGTTGATTGTGGATATATTTTCTAAGAATGTTTTTTCCCCAAAAATATCTTGATTGCCGCTAGTAAATACTGTTGTATGTTGTATTGATTCTATTTGCTTTTCTGCGACAATTAAACTAGATTCACTTGACACGCTTATTTCGTTTTGAGTGAAGGCTTTGATGATGGGGTCAGTAGTTGATCCAGAACCGAAGGCTCCTATCGGGGTGAATCTATAAATGTACTCCCTACCTGAGCTGTAATACCCTGAAAAATTAATGCCAGTTGTTGAAAATTCTGAAGCTCTCTTTATACTTGGTGGAGCCGAGTCTGAGTATAATCCTAAATTTGAAGAATTTGTATGAAAATTGTCATAATCTTCAAATTGCTGTAGCCCAGACATGGTCGCATTTAAGTTTCCACTAGTTAGGTAAAAAGATTCTTTTCTGTGAACTTTAATTTCATTTATTGGTATTCCGTCGGAATTGCTGAAAAAGAAAAAATTACTACCATCTAGTTCAGTCGGTGTGTATGTTGAGACATCAATAGAGGGAGTCAAGCCCTTACCTGTTAATAAGCTCTCATCATAAATCAATGAGTTGTCGTGAGAGTTTACCAGTTTAGAATGAATATATGCCGATGATCCCGACATCTCTATGAGCCCTTCAGGAGAAACTTCAAAGCTTGAGCTTTCTCCTGTGGAGATGAGTAATTCTAATCCTGAAAATGTAAAGCTGGGGGTTGATTCTAATTCTGCAGAATAACTACCATTATAGTGGTCAAAATTAAGATCAGCTTTTGATATTTTTGGTTTAGGTATTTTTATTATGGATTTCGCAGAATCATCCAGAGTTCTCGACCCACTTCTGTATAGATTTAAGGATATGTAAAAATCGGTGTGAATGCCCGTTCTTTGCGAGAAATGATCGAAGGATAGTTGTACTAAGGATTCCGACTGGCCGGTTAAATAAGAGTTTAAGGAAAAAGACGAAGTGTCTGTGGAGTCGACGGAGTATTCAAAAAAGCTTCCAATTTCATTATTTGCTTTATAATTGCAGTCAATATTTAAGTGTGAGTCCGACAGGTTAGACTCAAAGTTTGTGATTTTATTACTATCAATTAAGGAAGGTTCCTCTATGAAGATTGGCTCGAGACGATTAAACGTGGATCCGGATCCGAGCCAGTCGTAAGGAGTTAGTGATAAGTATCCTGACTCTCTTAGTGGGATAGTTATTTGAAAATTGTCTACATCTATTGAGTGACCGCTAACTATATGTGAAGTCTTGTCCTTATTTAGAAGAACATATTTAATTGAACTGGGCCTTAAGTCGAAGCTGGGGATTATATTGAACAGTCCCGAGCCGGGAACATCGTAAGGTTGAGACTGCATATGTATCCCGTTTATTGATACGGGTTCATTCAGCAATGTGATATTTCCGGTAATTCCTGATCCCAGTATATCGTATGCCTTAATTTTTAAGTCGATATTTCTTGAGATTTCTTGAGAAACTTCCTCTCCGAAAGGTGGATAGTAAAGTAAACTTATTTTATCGAAATTTCCCATAATAATACCACCTTCGTTAGGCATAAACCCAAGGTCGGAACTTAGTGGCATGGTGCTTGATATACCATCAAAACTGTACTCTCCAAGATCTAGAGTCCAGCCACTATCAACATGTATTAAAGTGATTGCCGCTTTGGCTTCTATTGGTTGGCCTGCCTCCACAAATGTAATTTTAAATTGTGAGTCATCAGAGATGTATTCACTACTGAATACTCCGTCTTGGCCTAGTATCGTATTGGTAGTGAAACCTCCATTTTCGTTAAACGTAATACCTTCATTGAATATTCCCAAATCAGGCTCCTGACTCGAGCTTACAGTCGATTCATTAAGAAACGAAAATGAGAAATTGCTTAATTCGTTAGTTGTGCTTGAAGTTTCGTACTCTATTTTATCAAGAAACGGCTCTTGAAGCGGATGGGTTAAGACTTTTGAGTCTCTTGGATTAGTTAATTCGAATGTAATATTAGCATTACCGTTCTGATATTCTCCTGTGCTGTAATAACCGCTTGACGTTTTAACCAGAGGAACTTCAAGGCCGTCTATTTTTATTGAATTAAATTCAAAAGTCTTTCCTTGTTCGTGGAAATTTGTTATTGGCATGCTTTGTTTTTGAAGCTCAATGCCAGTTGGATAAATATTGTCTCCAATGTATGGATAAACTACCCCTTGCACGTAGTCAGACTCCGACAGTTTATTTATAGATAAGTAGTTGAGTGAAGTATTGAAAGTGTCAATCAATAATCCATTTTTACTCATCCTTGCATAGTATCCGTCTACATCAGGAATGTTGTTCCATGAAAAATCCAATATTCCGGTTTTAGGTAGCACGGTCATAAATAAACTATACTATTATGTTGTGCCCATAATACTCCCTCTCTTCGAGGAGAATACCATCTTTAGATGAAGAGCTTTTGTCTATTTGCTCGTATTTACCTTCCAGATATTCTGTGCCAATAATTTCGAAGTTCATGGAGGAAGACTCTTTAATCTCCTTCACTCGATATTTTTTTGGAGATATTTCACTTGCGGCATCTTCTTTAATGATCCATATTAAGCCTTTCACGATTTCTGGATCTATGGGTGAAGAGAATGTGATTGAAAAATTTTGCTTTATAGATATAGAATACTCTTTGAATTGGCTGGATCTGCGATTGAGTATATTAGAGGAATCTATAGTATCGGAATCTGAATCAGATGGGCTGGGCACTTCAAGAAGTAGGGCTGAAGAAGCTATGGCTGCTGCAGGGATATCGATTTCAATCTCTGTGGCCGAAACGATCCTGGTAATTCTACCTCCTGAATGTTTTTCTATCTTATGATTATCAACTACATCTATAACGTCGCCAATCCTTAAGTATGATCCTTGGAGTCCAGTTTTGAATTGTATTATTTCTTTTTCTAATTGCTTTGTTAAAATTTTATGCCAAGCCAGGCGGTGAGCCTCTCCCCTCCTTGTTACTCCCATTCCTGCTATTTTTATGTGAGAGTATCCGTGCTCTTTAACTCCTTCGCCATCTTCTACGTATTCGCTTTTTTGCATGTAATTATCTCTTTCGTCTAGGTAATCTACAGTCGCAGAAGTGATCCTTGAAGTCTCAGGAGTACTAGAATAAGAAAAGCCAGACTCATCTACATTTGAATTGTTAAATATCATTATCGATTCATTTTTCCCTAAGACAGATGAATCTGTAGTTATGTATATTTTCCCCCCGTTAAAACTAATTGAGGAGTTATAAATATACATCAAGTCTTTTATGTAATCGTATGCTTGACGTTCTGAGTCTATATAAAGGTTGCACATATGCCTGCGCTCACTTGACTTAACTCCATCTATAACTACATCGACCTTCTCATCGCAAAACTTTGAAAAAGTATAAAAAGACCAGGCATCAATATCTGATTCTTTTATTCCATATTTTCCCATCCCGTATCTCTCGTTAGTTAATAGGTCGAAAATTATCCATGCTGGATTACTTGTCCATTCTAGCAAAATTTCGCTAGTCTGAGCTAGATTATCAGCGTTCGAGTCTATGTATTTCCAGTTTCCGTCCCAGTCCCCATTGTACGTTCCAATTGAGGGGTTATAGTTATGCGGCACTCTGATCATTCGGCCTTTTATTAAAAATTCTTTTTTGGGTTGTTGTGGAAAATCTTTTGAATTTACTCTAGTTCCTATTATCGCTGTATTTGGGTAACTAAAAAAGCCTTCGACGTATTCTGTTATCGAGTGTAGTGATGTTTGAATTTTATATCTAGCCTCAACTATACCTCCAGAGATTGGGTCCAAGCTACGAGTTGTTCTGTAGACTTTTACAATCCTATTTTTAAAGTTATTGCTAGAGCCTTCGGCTTTGGGGAGGTTTTCAATCAATACATCTTTTACATATTCGTTGGTAGCACAGCCGTTGAATGAGATTACATCTTTTTCAAGAGTCTCTCCCTCGACTCCATACTCTATAGCTATTCTTACTTTCGCGGGCCAGATCTCTCCACTATTCTTGATTATTTCTCCAATTTTAAAGCATAGCCAGGGAATTTTACTACAAGGAAATATTTTAACCAGTAAATAAGTTAATACCATTCCAGCCGCTCCTCCGAGAATCGCGGCACCTATTCCGGCCATTATTGCCGATTTAGCCATTTCTCCAACTTTTGCGACGGTCGTACCCATTCCCTGTCCGCCGTCTCGATTCTGAGTGGCTATCGGGGCTCCCATGCAGGCCCCTACTCCAGTACCAGAACCCATTCCTTTTGAGTATAGCGATATTGGGTCTTGTATGAAGGCTGCTGAAATTGCGTCCTTCATTGCTTTTGCAGCCATAAAACCAACTCCAGCCATCATCAATGGGATCAAGTTTACATAAACAGCAGCTTCATCTCCTTCATAAATATAGTGAAGCTCTTTAATGTTGATAGAAATTCCTATCACAGAGACTTCTGGGTTTTTGATCGTGTGGGCGTAGTAGTAGTCCTTTTCATTTTCATTCCTGGGCCCATATAGAGGATAATCAATCACTTTAGTATACGAGGGCAGCTTGAATTCAGAACTTATCATATTGGGTCTCGATTTGGTGGCGATAAGGTCGACCTGGCTTGGAATTAAATTGCTCTCACCTAGTCCGTTTTTTCCGTGACCTATTCTTGTATCGAAGTGAAATTTAGAAAAGTTAAACATTCCATTCTTGTCTCTCATTGGAACATCGTTTAGATATATAGATCTAGCCCATGAATCGGGATCTATGGCTGCATTGTTAACTTGAGGCAGGGCAAATGTAGGAGGGTCTGAAATTTTTATTTTTATAGACGAGTCTAAGTTTGAGTATCCAGATCCAGGGTTTTGTACGAGGATAGAGGCAATGCTTCCGTTGACTATAGTTATTTGAAAAACTGGAGGATTAAAGGAGATGCTCGAAAAAGGGTTAAAGATGTCTTGAAATCGATTGAATCCTAACCCTTCCTGGCTTATGTAGAACTTACTGATTGAGCCTTCATTATTAAGAATATTAAGATGATTGTTGGCTACTGATACGATAAGATCTTGCTTCAAAAAGTGAATAGCCGGGTCTATGAACTCAGTCGAGCTTCCTGCTAAAAATGCGGCATCCGGAGGATTATTAAAAAATTGAGAGTCGTTAGAAAATATAAAATCATCTGGATCAAGTACTGTAGAAAAACCAAATCCTGGATCCAAAATTTCTATGTCAGAGATAGAACCGGCATTGTCTGTCGAAATTTTAAGCTTGCATGAGTTATATATAGCATTATTGGGATTGGCTGTTGCTGCGGCGAAATTCTTAGTTCTGCTTACTCCATATGCATAAAAGGTCTGATCAGGTTTGTACCCCTTATTTCCTGTATTTTTAAGATCGAATTTTTTGATTCCGTATTGGAAATTATATATATCTTGAGATATTCTGGAGCCGTTTGCGTTTCCTGATTTGAAAGTATAACCTATTCCGGCATTTAGCACAGTAAGTGAGGCTGGCCTTCCTGTGCATATTATGGTGGATGCCGCACCTAATGTAGGGTTTGTAAGGGCATTGATTAAAAAATCCGCACCCGTAAGGTTTATGCTTTCGACTGTAACTTGAGCTTGAGCTGTAGCTGTAGGGGTGTTGAATTTATTACCAGCTTCAATATTGAAAGCTATAGTGGGGGTTGCCGAAAGTATAGATGCATTGTTTAATATAGAGGGGAACATTCCGGCTCCATGTTGTGTCCTACCTGGAGTGATTCTGTTTCTCGATATATGGTTGTTCCAGTTGGCCTCCATAGTGCATAAATGTCTCCTACTTCCCGCTATAGCATCATGAGTTAATGTTCCGTTGTCAATTTCGAAGTCCGCACTGATGGCGGCATTACTAGGATCAATTTGGCAATAGTATCCTAAATCTTGGTACGAAAAATCTGGCGAATTAGGAAAAAGAACTACAGGTGTATCTGTCGAACTATTGACTAAAATAGGAGTCCAGTCTCCACCATTAAATGTCGACTCGTAAACGGGTAGATCCGGAACCCTCAGAAGGTTCACACTTGAAACCGTTCCTGTGGCCGAAATTGTAGCTACAGCATCAATATTAGTAGGTAGAAACCTGAATGATGATCCCGTTGAGCCTGTTGTCTTTCTTAGGACAAACACTGTTATTCTTGGGTGTAGCATTGGGCAATAAAAGCCTCTAGGAGTTGGGCTTAAATCTTCAGGTATTGCTCCATCGCTCATTATAGATACAGTGGCGAAATTATTATTACCTACTTCTAGCATGTGCGACGGAGTGGTCCACCCTGCAGCTGTTGTCCCGCTTGCTGTATTGCTTCCTGAGCCTGGACCGAACTTTAAGTACCTTCCTCCGCCGGATTGAATACTCTGAGCTCTCGTTATAGTTACGGCGGGAATAGTTATTGACGTTAATGTGTTGCCAGCTTGAGAGTTAAATTGATTAAAAACGGTGTTTGCGAAGGCTGCATTTCGCAGTAAAAAACCTAGAGGAACGGCTGATCCTGTGACTAAATTTTGAAATTCATTCGTAATAGAGGCTTGATCATTATTCCATGAATTAAAACCAGGTGTCGCTGTTGCCGTTGCATTGGTATTGGATGCAGTAACATTACTGCAATCTATGTATTGCTGCATAGTTATAGTAAGGCTAACGTTGTTTATTCGGCTGCCAAATCGCAAATTCTGCCTCCAAGTTCCAACCACTATGGTTATACTTGAATTTGCATTAAATGCCGTTGAATAAATAGAATTCCTTACTGAGGCTGACCAATTTAAATTCGTCCTAGGGATGATCGGAGCTGTAGAATTGTGGACAGCATTAAATTCGTTTTGAAAAGTGGGATTTGATTCTCTGTCTAAAAAAAAGTAACCATAATCCATCACTTCCGAGTTTGATATCCTTTTAGAACTCGAAAGTTTTTCAATTTCTACATCATACTCCAAGCTCTCGTTGTGGGGAGAGATGTTGTATGTTAGGCCTGCAGGTGGAGAACCGTAGCCTTTTCCTATTTTAAAGTTCGAATTAAATCCTGGTAGTATGTTTGAGTCAGATTCAAGTTGAGCTAAATCAATAACCCCCGTGACACCGGCTCCTGGATTCTCAGCGGTTGTGTATACTGCAGGTAGAGAACCGTTTATTGCATTGTTATCGTTGTCGTTTAGGCATATTCTACCGTCCCCCGAGGAGAGTAAGAATATTCTATTGTCTGAAAAGAATAAAGGTTCAGTGGTTGCAATATTATTTTTGAAGAAAACTGTATTATCTGGCAGGCCGTCATTATTCTGGTCTCCCTTATAGAAAGATGAATCTTGAATGCTTGCTGATTTTAGCGAAGATGGACCTTTAATTGTTATAAAAAAACTTGGATCAGACTGATCGTTACCCGTTTTATTGTATACTCCATTTGGATAATCAGATCCCGCGTTCGAGATAACTAAGGGGAAGTTTGGTGTCTGCAGGTTAGCATAATCAATATTTTGGACTAATGCTGATCTTGTAGAGCGAACAGGGTCTGCTTTAGAATAAGGGTAATTAACTAATCCGTTGTCTGCATCAAGGCCAGTTATCGGGTTAGCTAGGCCTGCAATTGGGCCTTCGGATATAATATCTAGAGATTTATGAATGCCTATAGATTCCAGTTTATTGTAAGCTGTCCTGGTTCCTACTGTTGATACGACCCTTGGACTTACAAACGATAAGCATTTTTCATCTATATTTACAGGCACTAATCCGGCTTTAGACTCTCTTTCTACAGATAAGGTGGTTGGTCCTGCCGGCCTCATGTTAATGTCAACGCTTCCCGCTATTGGATATAAAAAGGGTCTTGCGTTTTTTGATGCACCGATATCCCACCAGCCTTCTCTAGCCTCAGTGTGGGTTGCGGTATTTTCTGAAGGTCCGAAATGCATCTTTTTATTCGAACTATCTTTATTATTTTCAAAGACTTCGTTCATTGCTTCATTCTCCAATTTGGAGCTGAGGTTTTTAGTGCCATTCCCCGCATGCATTGACATGCCTATTCCAGCAAACCTCTTCGTGATGTCTGAGGCAGAATCTTTGAGGCCTTTAAAACTTTCTGAAGTTCCTGCTCTCAGATCTGTTATATCTGTCGGATTTATGAAATTATAGTCAGCTCCTCCTATTAGTCTAGATAGTCTTGTGTTGATTGGCTTGCCTTCGTGTATGCTTCCGGCGTCATAATCGTAATCATAGTTATGAATGCTGGAATGTATTACTTTAGATCCGACTCTTAGTTGTCCATATACCACGGGAACTGGTGTGCCCTGCTCTGCCCTGTTTTCGTTGTTTGAATATATGAAAGAGTTGGTTGTAATTATTTCGTTTTCAGGAGGTTCCTTTGGGGTTAATTTATCAGAAAGCCAGGACATTCCGTATCCAAGTAAAGCATTTCCTGCAAATGCTGTCGCACCAGCTGCGGATCCTTCTACGGATGGAAGTATGTCGTACTCGTCTGCAGCTAAAGGCATGTCCAGGCAGTACATTTCCATGGAGTTTTTATCTGGACATACAAAATGATAATGGATCCCTTTATTTAATTTATTAATAAAATAACTTCTAAACTTAGGGAAATTGGCAGATAGACCCTCTATAGCTTCCCTCATGGTGCTAGCTCTTAATTCTATTTCTTTGCAAAATAGATCAGCCATTTCTCCATATAAAATAAATCTCTTCATAAAACCTTACTCCTATATACTTTATACACCTTATTAAGTAGTTGAGGGGTAAATAATTCGCTGGTAGGTTGGTAGCCCATTGGGTGATGGGATAGCATTAGTTTTTCGTCAATTATTCCAGCATGAAATAAGTTTGTCATTGAGGGTTTAAATATAACCACATCCCCGTATTTTAATTCTGTTTTTTTAACTTCGTTGAAATGTTTTTCCAATTCGTTAATTAAGTAAGAGTTTGAGTCTTTAGATCTTCTGGCCCAATTTTTAAAAAGTTCTACTAAATTAATATTAAATTTTAAATATAAAAAATCTTTAACAAATGTAATGCAATCTTGAAAAAAAGGTATGAATATCCTTGAATACAGCTCTGCTCGATTGTGTACAGGCGGGTAGTACAGAGAGCTCTTCTTGCTCGAACATGACAATATATAAGTAGGTAGATTTAAAGATTGAGATAAAGCTATATCTATAGGACTCGGTTCTGGAGAGTCAATTATATGTGTATGAAATAAAGATATAACTTTTGACTGTTTATAGTAATTATAAAATAATTTATTATTAATATTGAAATGATTTGGATTTGATTTATCTAAATTATCAATAGGTATAAATTCATAATCGTAATCACTGTCCTTGTGTACGAAAATTCCAAAACGCTCATTATCGCAACTTTCTAAAGCGAAACGAAGGCAGCTTCGGATGGGTTTAGTATTCCCAAGTCCCAGGAAATCCTCCGAAAGGTAGTCCATTAAGTGTTTCTGTTACTCCAAATCTAGACCTGCAGCCGCTTATGTTTTTTGGGCAAGAGTCCATGATCCACGAGTCTCTATCGTTTTGCGGGTTCTTGCCTAAAGTTCCATTTACCACACAAACGAAAACTCTATCTGGGTCTGAGGACAAAGGTGCGGGTGATAATTTAACATAATTCCCTGAATTGTATGTGGTTGATTCATCAAATTCTTGAGGTGGTCCTGCTGGAGTAAAGTTTATCTGATTTCCCCTTGCGTCGCTAACAGGAGCTCCTGCATATCCACAACCTATACTATGCCTGTATTTCCACTGGCATGTATTGTATACTATTTTTCTATTAGGTATGAAAGCTTGCTCTTTTTCTAGAACTGATACCAATTCGAACTCAATTATGTTTTGATTTTCAACGGTTTTTTGGTTTATTATATATTTTTCTTCAGGGAAAGATACTTCCGTGTCCGAACCGTGGGGATTAACTCCGCCAGGAAAGTTGTCTTTATGTAAAAATTTTACAAAAGTTCGAGTTCTTTTAAAGGTAAATCCTATAAAATCTTTAAAGAATCTAGTTTTGAGACTAAAAAACGAATCGCTGTTATCTGCTGTAATGCGAGGCCTTGGAAGCTGAGACTCTGTAGAGTCAAAACCATGAGTCTTCATTGGTATGTAGTTATAATTATTACCCTTAAATATAATCTCATTAGTGAAACCGTTTTCTCCAGAGTGAAAATAGTAGCTTTCTCCAAAACCTTTTAATACTAATTCATAAAGAGTGACTAAAGTTGAAGGCTCTAGCTTGAAGATTTCTTCGTGAATTGTTTTTTCCATATTTATATATTAAATTAATAATCAATACATTCAATGAAAGTAGCAGATATTGAGTGATTATCTTTATAGGTGTAGGAGTGCTTCCATTCTGGACAGTAGAAAGAAGACAGTGTTTTTCTGGGGTCATAATTGGATGAGGTATAATCCCTTGATACGTTAAATCCGAATTTTTTATACCCAAGATGAGACTCCAGGAATAAGAGTATTCTTTTAGCTTCTAGATCAGACCTTCCATTGAATGACAAATTTAAATTCATTAAGTTCGGATTGAATCCGTATTTATGATATTTTTTATAAAAATCTGAGGCATCGGACACTCTGTGCTTTGGAGAATTCCTTAGATTGATAGAATCGCTTGGCCTGAAATCAAACATTCTATGATCTAAAGTTCCTAAGTCTGTTATAGGTTGGTATGGATAATAGAAGCAATCATTAGGGTTATTTATGTATATGGAATTCCTGAGGGGGGTTTGATTGCTCGAAGCCGTAGAAGCAGGAAACCCAAAGTCAGCTGTATAGTTGAAATTAACTGAGTTACCTGCCACAACCGAAGTATCGGAGTTTATTTTAGCGACTCTATAGTCTCCCGAGTGATAAATCAAGCTGCCTTCAGGTAGGTTTACATTTAAATTCTGAACTGACGAGGTGCCAGCTCCTGGTACGAAATTAATTAATGAATCTATATTAGGATTATGCCCAGCTCCCGACTCTACCGAGTTAAGTATGCTGCAAGAGGCATCAATCAAACTGACTGAGACTTCATTAATATTAAAATAAGACTTATCGTGAGAAAAGTCAAGGCAGAAAAACTTGTTTGACTTATAGGGGTAAAAGGGTTGATAGTCAAACGGGTTAATTCTTTTATTAGAGAAACTTCCGTCTGGGGAGTAAATTTGAGGTTGATAGTAGAAGTGGCTCTGTAGGAAGCTTATTAAACTCTGGGACTCTACATCAGTAAGCTCACTAAAATTTAAGTTCATAGACATGCTTAATCCATTTATTCCCTTCAGGGATCTTTGCGAGTGATTATCTCCGTATTTAACTGAGTCAGTGAGCGAGGAAAAAGATGCTGTAGACCCAAACGATGGGAGTATGGGCATGGCTCTATTATTATTGTCTTTTATTTCCATTATTTTAAATCCTGCTTGACTGATATAGATCCATTGAGATACCCGGCGGAGTCAACCGAAAGGTTTTGAGATGTAATTACTCCGCTACAATGAAACTCATTAAGTAACCCATTGGAGTTATCGTCGAAAGAGTTGTATGCAAGATCGTAAACTTGAGCTGTTAAATTTGCCCTTTTTCCTCCGAAACCTTCACTCAGTATGTTCGGATCTATTCCCTCTCCTTCTATTGACATATTTATTAAAGTCCTTCCCTTGGAAACTCTAGTAGGAACAAGCCCGACTGTATCAAGGCTAGACCCTGTAGGAGCTTCGTACCTTGCTGACCGTGATGTCTCCATAGAGTAATTGAATTGAATTGGGTGATTTATTCCTGCACTTGATGTCGAAAGTATTTGGCTATTTTGACCATGAGCTATTGATTGCTGGGAATATAGGCTTGACGAGTAATAATCACTAGATACCGCCGGGTCAAGCTTAATTTCGCCATAGATATCAAAAGAGGCTGAGGCTTGAGATATAGAGTTTGGAGATAGGCCAAAACTAAAAGAGGTTAAGTATGCATCGGAAAAAATAAAATCCCCTAAATGGCCCGTGACTTTAGTTTCGTCTATAGCTGGATAAACATTAGGATCCGACAGACCAGTGATATTAAAGAAATTATTAAGGTTTCCTGTATTAATATAAAAATTAACACTAAGAGAGCCTTTGATTGGACTTTCTGATCTGTAGTTAAATATTGGATCAAAGTGCCCACTTTGAGCTTCACCCTCAAGAAGAGTCCAACCTCCGCTTTTCGGATAGAGGGAGACTAGGTAGTCGTGACCGTCAGGGAATACATCTGATTCAAAATAGAGATGTTTTCCGTTGGGGAATGTAACTTTGGTGTCTGCTGGTATTTTATATATAGATGTAGCTAGTGGAGATGGAGGACCACTCGTTGGCCCTAATAGGGCTGTGGTTGCTGTATTGGCGACCATATTTAGGGGAATATAATTAGTGAAGCCTCCATCACTCCAATTACATACACTTATAATATTATCATCTATCTGTCTGTTTACTTGTAAAGATTGAGACACGGACAGTGATGCATTTTCAGCGAAAATATACTGGCCGGAATGCCCATCCACCGCCAGATATAGAGGAACGTCTTCGTAGGGTAAAAAGGTCATTTTTTATTAATGTAACCTCGATAGGTTAGGTTTACGGTGAGGAGATCTTCACTGCTTGAGGAGATTTCTTGAGAGAGTAGTCTTGCTTTTGGTATGATAAAGCTTTCTATCTTAGATGAATCTATTGGGTTTTTAAATTTAATTTCAATTTTTTGCTGTTTAGGTTTTATTAAGTATTCGCGCATTCTTGACACCTCTAGGTCGTCAACTTCTAGAGTAAATGAAGATTCCTGGACTAAGGGAAACTTTCTATCTACTTGAACTGGAAAGGGCGAACCTATTTCGTAGACAGGAGATCTATCTATTCTTAATGTGTATGAAAAATTTGTTATCCTATTGGATTGATATCCGCTGGCATTTAGGGATATTGATCCTTGATTGGGTATCTGAATTATAGGGTGAGGGTTGGATCCTGAACCATCGATTCCGGATCCTATGTCTCCATATACTATTAAGGATGCATTAGCTTGAGGTATTTGACCTATGCCTGCAGACATACTATACTCGCTTAAATATCCACTATTGAACCCGAAACTTTTATCGTTAAAATTGATACTTCCACTAATAGGGCTATCTCCAGTGTAGAACAGAAGGGGATCTTCGCCTATGTAGTATCTCGATATGTCGAAATTACCTACCAGGGGCCCTTGTCTGACTGGCATGCTATGCCCTTTTCCTATTATGTTTATAGGCTCTTCCTGTATCGAGTAGCCTCCACCTATTGATGTAACTCCAGATAGTAAAGCTCCAGACAGATAGAACTGTTGCTCGTAGTTTAATACGGCATTTTTAGTTGCCACTGAGCATGCCTCCTACTCTTTTCTCTTGAGATATAATGCCAACCACAGCTTCTTTAATTTTGGATGCAAATGCTTGCTGCTTCGCTTCTCCGCCACTAACTGAAGTTTCTCCTCCAGAAGAAACGTTGATATTGATGGTTACATTGCTTGATGAGTTTTGAGTATTCCCACTCTCTGTGGTGCTAGCCACAGCTTTGGCTGAAGGGTCAACTATTCCTCCTTCATACATCTTCATTGAGTTAAGCCTATTGAAGAATCCTGGACTTTGTTTTTCAATCTTATTAACACTGGAAGATTTTATCACAAATTCACCTCTATCGAGCATAACTGGCCCAACCTTATCAATACCTCCTGGGCCGTGAACTTTACCTCCGGAGCTCATCTTTATCATTCCTCCTTGATTCAGTTGATATGGATTTTTGAGCCCTGAGGATAAGTTGTTATTTTTTGTCCATGAGTAGTCATTAACTTTATTTAAGTTTGACTGGGTGGAGCGAGATGAATTGAAATTCATGCCACCGGTATGATAATTGTTTCCAGCTTGAGTGGAATTGCTTACATTATTTGTGACTCCTCCCCCTATTCCTGCTGGGTTTGAGTTTGCTGAACCTGGAGAATTAAAGTTTATACCCCCTGTATGGTAGGGCATTCTTTCGGAGCCCTTTGCTGGAGGAGCGTAAGCTTGAGGGTTTGCTGCATATTCAGCAGCATCTTTTTCAGCACGCATGGCCATTCGCCCCTCTTTGGTAAAGCCTCCCGCTTTAGCGTAATCTCCGGCTGCACTAGCTGCCATTCCTATTCCCATGAATCCAATGCCATTTACTATTCCTTGAGCTGTAGATGCCCTACTTTTTACTTTTTGGTTATTAGTGTCAACATCATGCTGGTATTTATCTAGTAGATATTTCCCATAATCTTGACGATAGGAATCATTAGCTTTATATTTAGCACTCATCCTGTTTCCTGTTGGGTCAATATTCAAGGAGGAGTGTGTGTTGAGCGCGGTCGGAGCTTTAGGAGCGCTAGGGCCTTGGTTGCCTTCTCCTCTGTTTTGATATGCATGGAGGCTTGAGCCTGCTAAGTAGCCCGCCCCTTTTGCCATTTTCATACCTGCACTATCGTCTGGGCTTGAGGATAGTATTCCGCCCCCTGCCATTTTTACTATGCCCCCCATGAATTTATTAATTGTTCCTACTATTCCTGAAAGATAATTTTTAGCAACTCCTCCCTCTTTTAGTTTTATGATTGGAGGGCTTGCTATGCCTCCTTCATTTAATAATGAAAAAGACTCATTATTTGGTTTATCATATAGTTCCTCGAGGGATCCAGAGTCGTTAATTTTATTAAGTTCGTTAGTTCCAAGCCTGTCGACTATTCTTTTTTGTACAACATATTCTCCAGAGGTCAACATGGCTGGAACTTGGCGAGTTGTGCCTCCAGATGAATACCTAGAGACATGACCTCCCTGATTGAATCCCACATGGCCACCTTGATTGAAGCCTGCGGCTTCCATTAGGCCTGCAGTTAATTGACCTGCAGCTCTATCTATCAACTTCTCATTCATTCTGTCTACTATAGTTCCAAAGAAATTAGCGGCTACGTCACCTAGAGATTTAGTTCCGTCTCCCATGTCTTGAATAAGCCCCTTAAAGCCTTCCTTGGTCGCATCAAATGCCGTGTTGGCCATTGTTTCGCCAAACCTGGACATTTCTACATTTGCTTCAGCAATTTTTACTCTCATTGAGTCCGCAAATAAACTCCCTTCACCCATTGTTAAATTTAACTCCTTGTGCGCTTGAGCTATCTTCAGGTCTGTTTCTGCAACTCTTACTGTTGCTCCTCTGTCGTTGAATACTGATTTTTCTCCTTTAAGTTTTTCTATGCCCCCTTTTTGGTGAGCTGTATCCAGAATTACTCCTTGCTGACCCTCTAGAAAGTCGCCTCCGTTCTCGAGTTTTGTTTTAGCTTCTATTAGGGCTTTTTCGAAAGATCTGGTACTCTCAGCCATGCTGTGCAGAGCTCCGAGAGAATAAGTGCCTTGCTTTAAGGCTTCTATGTGATTGAGCATCGCCCTTTCTTCGTCCCTAACCAACTGACTGTTCCCGGCTTCAGTTCGCTTTCCGAAGGCACCCTGTTTTTTCTCCTCTTTTAAAGTCGTAATATCATCATCAGTAGAATTCCTTAAAGTCTTAAGCTCATTTTCTACCTTTAGCCTTATTATGTTTTTATAATCATCCGTCGATTTTCTAAGCTTTTCTTCTGCATCTAGCCTTTTAGATTGAGTATTGAGCGAATCCGATTCTTTTTTTACTCTTAACCTTTCAACCTCAAGCTGCTCTGATTGTAGGGATGCAAGACCTTCTCCGAAGGAAAGATATATTTCTTTATTTCTAAGGATCTCGTAGTCAGCCTGAGCTACAGTTTTATTGGTGTCTATTTGTTCCTTTGTTACTTCGTCTAATTGGTGGTAAGGGATAGCTTTGATATCTGTAAGCCTTTTCTGGGCATGAGATAGAGTTCCTTTTTCCATATTGAGCTGTGCTCTCACTACATCCAGGTTGATTTTCTTAACCTTAGCGGAGTCTTCTTCCGTCTTGATTTCTTGGTTCTTAAGATTTACGGAATGACTGAAGAACGTTGCCAGGTCTATCTGCTCTGGTATTATCTTTGCTTTTTGAAAGTTATTTAGGGCCTCTTGCTGTTTTACTGAATCCTTCAAGGAATGGATGTACTCTTTAAATAGAAAGCTTACTCGTTCTTGGTTCTGGGCAAGGCCTAAATCTTTCTTGAGTTTTAGAAGTTTTGGATCTTGTGTGCCGCCCTCTTCAATGCCCTTGTTATTGAAGGATGCTGCTATCATTCGTGACTGTAGCTCTTTTTGAGATTTTTCCCATGTTTTTTCAGCAGAAAGGCTCTTTCCACTCGAATCCTTGCCCCCCTGGCTCTGAGTTAATACTGGATCGATAAGGCTATTTTTTTTATCGTTAAATAATGTGTCAATATACTTGATTCCTTCGGCTTTGTATTTATTATTTATTTCCGTTTTTTTGTTCATTAAATCTTGATCAATTTGTTTGCTTTTTTCGAGCATCTCTGATTCAAGCGTGGCGGCTTTAGTTGTCGCACCCAGGGCTGCAAGGTATTTTATATTGTGTGCTCGAGCTGACTTTAGAACTCCCTGCTTTTCTTTTCCTAAGGATAGGTTTATTTTGTCCTGATTTAATGATAGTTGTGTTCGGTTGGCCAGTTCTCGATTAAGTCTAGTAGTCTCTCTTAGGTATTTATAATTAATTACTTGTTGTTCTGCTGACTTTTTAGAATCTTTAACTAAAAGCCTCGCATTACTCTCAACTCCTTTAAGGAGCGATTCAATATCCCCTATTTCCATTGATTGCGCGTTCTTTATGATTTGGGATGCTAAAGTTTGATAGGCTACAGGAAGCTTAGAGACGGAACTCTCAAAGGTGGAAGTAATCTTGCTCACGTCAACTCCCATCCCAAGCTCATTCTTAGCACTGTTCGCCATCATAGCAAGTGATCCGGCGGACCTTCCAAATCCTGTTTTATTACCTGCTGCCAACACATTCTGGTAGGTACTGACCGAGTCTCTTAGGGGCTGGGAGTCTTCTTTGAGGGTAGAAAAGGCCTTCATAAACACTTTTAGTTGTTCGTCTAACTGTTTGGGATTTTCTGATTGACTAGCTATTTGCTGAGCTACACCCACTTGGCCGGCCCTTCTTTCATAATCAGTACCTTCTTGTTTGAACATTCCAGCAAACCCACCACTACCTAGCCCTTTAGTAAATTGCATCATCGCGGTTTCTACGGCAAGTGCTTGTTGGTATTTTAACATGTTTTCTTGTAGTTTTTCCATGCCCAAAGCAGTTCCAGATGTCATTGTCATAAGATCCGCTCCTGTTAGGTTTAAAGCTTTACCAAGTTCTCCAGCAGATTTAATTAAATCAGAGTTATTTTTGGCTTCTTTCGTCTGCAGGGTTAATAGTTTCATCCTTCCGTCGTAAGTATTTTTATCTTGAGAATTATTTAATTGTGAAATTTCACTACGAGTAGACTCTAGATCTGTGTGGGCAGTTATGGCATTACCTAGAGCCCCTATAGATTTCGATGTTTCTTTTACACTTTTAGCTAAAGTTTCAAACGGACCATCCAGCATGCTGGTATTTTCCCCTAAAGCTTGAAATACTGGAACTAGGACTCCGACAGCTGCGCCAAGACCTCCGAGAATTTTTGTTCCGACACCCATAGCTTTTCCCATCTTTGTGTTTTTCTTAATAAGGCTATCCCCTACAGAACTTAGGCCTTGCCAGACCATTACTCCCTGAGAAGCTCCCATTATTCCCGCATTGAGAGTTTTAACCAATGCTCCGGCGGAGCTGTCGACATCTCCTAAAGCTCCCTCAACTGCATATGAGACACTAGTCAGAGCAAACATTGCTCCCATCATATCCATTCCTGATCCTGATGCTTCTTTGCTAGATTTACCGTGATCTTTAACTTTGGAAGCAGTATCCTTAGCTGCTTTATCTAATTCCTTAATACCTGGTGCGAACACACTGCCGCCTGTACCCGTTACTACTGGGCTGTTGAAATTAGGAATTAGCCCTGAATCATATGTAGAATTATTTGAACTGCCGTGAGTTTTCGGATTAAGCCCTTGATTAATTGCTCGATTAACTCCTTGAGCACCAGATATTGGCTCATCTCTTCTGTTTGCTACCATTAGCCCCATAGGGTTTAGTGTGTCTTTAAGTCTCTGATCCTGATCTACATAGACTTTAGCTGTAGATCCCTGGCTTGAAAGTGCTGCTTTTTCTCTACCTATAGCTTCAGCCAAGGGGTTGGAGAAATTCGGAATGAGACCTCCAGAGACTGCGATTCGACCTGGAAAAGATGTTTTGCCTTTTAAGTAAGGTCTAGTTACATCTCCCATTTTTAGAAATTTTGATTGAATCCTGAGCTTGTTTGTTAATTGAGTTTTAATTCCTGCAGGAAGACTTCTGAATTCTGCACTATTAAGGAATTGCCTTACTTTTTGAAAGTTAGATTTTGTAAGCTTGAAACCCTTGCCTCCTGAGAGAGCTGTTTGTAGGTCGAGTCCGTTATTTTGATTAAATTGGGCAGCGCTAGTGCTGGTGTCGCCGAATTCTTCAGTGTTTAGATAATTTGGAATAAAACCTTGCGAATTGGATACAGCCTGACCTGCCTTTATGCCTAGTTCGTCGTAACTCCAGAAGTCTTTTTTGTACTTATCTAACTTATAACTTTGCTTAGGATTTAAGTACTTCCCTAAGATGCCGTTTTTTTTGGTTAACTGTGCTCCTGTAGCTGTATGGTTTGTAACAGTTTTATCAAGTTTCGTCTTGCCTGAGTGTCCGATTAAGTCATTGTATCCTCCTGTGTTTTTAATTCTTGCTGGAAATTTGCCTCTTTTTCCAAGGACGGCTGACCCTGATTTAATTTGGTGAGCTAAAATTTTTGAGAAAAACTTATTTTTTTCGTGTCCCGAAGAAGTCACAACGGCATCTCCCACCTGCGAGTTGAGACCTAAAGTTTGTCTACTCACTATAGGGTTCCCGTCAAGCTTATGTATTGGATTATGTGTGAAGTCCATTGGGTATGAAGCTGACGTAGGTTTTTTGCCGAAATTTTGAGCCAAAGCCATTTCAAGAACATTTCCAAATTTAGACATCTTGATTTTCTTAGTGTTTGTGTTCGTGAAATTTTTAAGGTAGTCATTGTAGAGTATTTTGGCCTGACGAGCTCTTTTCGAGTTCGATTTATTTTGAGCTATCTCGTCTATTTTGCTCGGCCGGTCTCTGTAATGAAGCGGGACGCCTATTTGGCGATCTTTTGTTATGAAATCTACCCAGTCACTAAAGCTACCATCTTTTAGGTTTTGGCCCTGGTCCCAGTTTTGTCGGGTTAGGTTAAGACTTGAGGTTAGCCAATCGCTACTGTTCATATGAGGCCCTAAACCAATAGACATAAAATTAGGTACTAATCCTGAAGATAGTCCGAATTTTTTCACCATAGATTTATCTACGTTTTTATGACCTAGGCTAGAAAGAGTGCTTGATGCATCTTGAAATTTTTTATTAGCCATATTGTTAGCAATATCGCCCTCGCCCCTGCTTGATAAAAAGTCTTCTATGTATCTATCGCTAGACAGCCTTATGCTTTTTGCTATTAAGTTCGCTTGAGTAAATTTCCCATACTTAGCTTCTATTGGAAGCCTTCCAGCCTTAAAAAAATCAACCGTAGATTGAGGGTCCCCTGTGCCTTTCTGGAAACCTTTAGGGGTGTAGCCTCCAGTCCAAGTTTCATTATAGCCTTTATCTTTTAAATGATTTTTGTAAAGTCCTGATTCGTATGAAGATCCGGCTATGTTGTCTCTATTGTTTTTCTGAAATCCTCGGGATTTAGCCATTTTTCTATCAGTAGTATTTATAGATTTTCGTATCCCTCCGTCTTCTTTGTTTGTGAAGAACATTTTTCTTTGTAGCACATTAATACCTAGACCTTTTAAAACATTAAACTCGTCTGCATAACTAGCGGCACTTTTTTGTATGCTGTCAAGTGGAGCTTCTAAATTTTTCCAACCCTTAACTCTATTTCCTCTAAAGTCTGATTTAGTTGTTTGCGTTGCCATTTTCGCTTTTGGCAATTTCAGAATATTTGTACCTGCGAGTTGCGAGGCTCCAAGTGCGAAGTTAGGAATAAGGCCTCCAGCTTTATTTCCATAGAAATCTTCGTCACCCATATAATTACCATGCTTCTTTAAGGCTAGGGTGATTTCATTCATGCTTATTTTATGTTTGCCAAAATTAACAGAACCTCCAGGATACTCCCTGTCTTTGGTCGCCTCCATGTATCTATTTGCAGCGAAAGAGAGCTTCGGGTCGTTGGGTAAGACTTTTACCTTTCTTTTCTTTAGTGTATCTAGGATTGCTCGAATTGCAGACTTCTCAGTTGTATTGGATGCGAAATTAGGAATTAAGCCGCCATTATAGGTTGAGTTATTAGAACTGCCGTATGGATCAAAGCCATGCCTCTCGGAAAAATTGTCTTGGTATTTTTTACCAGCCTTACTGCTGATTGGTGGAATAATTGCGGGTTGCTGCATTCCTGGGAATTTCCTAACTGATTCTCTTTTGTTGTAGACAACTTCACCTAATTTGGGCACATGCATTTTAGCTATGGCTCCAGCTGTGTACCCACCCTTCTGTGCTCCGCTTCTTTCTCTTTCTCTCTCAAGGGGTGTTGTGTTTGAGTAATTTGGAATAAGGCCGTCAGATCCATGTTTTGAACCTTTTGAGACTATCAAGTTAGGTTGAACTCCAGCTCTTCTAAGTGCCGGAGATATATCTGAAGCAATCCTTCTTTGCTGTTCTATGTGTGCGGTCTGTTCTTTTAGTAAAGCTAATACTATTTGCTCTTGCTTAACTTGGTCTCCGTCTATTTTTACTAGCTCTTTACTTAAGGCTACATTCTTGATCATAGCATCAACGATAGACTCTTGTATTGCTTTTTCTTTTTCTTTAATGCTTTGAATCTGCAATAAATCTTTAACTGAGCTTTTGGCAAATTTGAAAGCTTGACTAAATAATTTTGCAAACACTAAAACTGCAACCATCATTCCGGGGCCCATGAGTACTGAGCCCAGACCTCTTGCAAAACCTTTAGCGAAGTCACCCCCAATAGATTCGCCCTCTGTGTCCCCAAAGAGCTTATTGAATGACCCCAAAACTTCGTTAGCTGAGCTTAGGAAATCTTGTAAGGCTGGAGCTATAGTCAAGCTTCCTAGGTTGGCTGTTAATTCCCTAACAGTAGTTAATGTTTGATTGGCTATTGATGATAGAGTTTTTTGTAGTTGTGCATTTTTTGTATAAGCTTCATTTGTCGCTGACGATGATGCTTTGGTCGCCTGACTATATATTGAAGTTTCGGCATTTAAGTCTTTAATTGCCGCTTTAAGTATGTTGATTTGAAAAACTCCACCCACTTGCTCGGCTACCGCAGCTTTAGTTGTTGCTCCTAACTTTTCGTAAGTTGATGATAAATTCTGAAGGACCGTCATAGCAGGAAGTGTGTTTCCTCTTATATCTCTGACCGCAATACCTAAATCCTCTAAGGATTGTAATGTTGATCCTCTTTGTACTCTTGTAAAGATAGTCTTAAAACTATTACCTATTACGGCTCCTCCTCGAGCTGTAATCTGCTGAGCTGAAGTTACTGCTCCCATTAATTGATCAAAACTAACCCCCGCATCTTGAGCTACAGCTCCAGCTCTAGATAGAGCGTTAATTAAGTCGTCTGTACTTACGGCAAATTTAATATCTACTGCGGATAATTTATTGATAACCATGGCTGTAGTCATGCCTGCATCAGCGAAACCGTTAACCGCAGCAGTTAGACCTTTTACTGAATCGGCAGCTTTTAAACTAGTGAGCCTAGTCAAGATTAGGGCATCATTCGTTCTCTTTAGAGTCTCCTCCATACTTAATCCTTGTCTGGAAAACTCCAGAGCTGCTTCTGCTGCGACCTCTAGAGTTTGGGATGTATTTCGAGCAACCTTAAACAAGCTGTTTCCGAACTTTTCTAAATTCTGTGTGGAAGTATTAAGAACTACATTAATGTCGGTTAAGATCTTTTCTACTTTTGTGGCCTGAACAACTAGTTGGGTGAATCCTAAGGTTACTCCCCCTATAATTGCCGCAGATGCTCCGAAGGCTATCACTCGAGCATTGGAAGCTTCAAGAGACTTTGTGAATTCATTAGCTTTCGCCGACATTCTGCCCAGTGGTTGAGTAAAGTCGCTCGCTCGCACTTTAACTACTATACCTCCACCTGCATTTACTTTTCGAACAATACGATTAATGTTTTGTTCTAAATCTATTACATGAGTTCTTAATCCTAGTGACATACCTTATTCCTTGTTGCAGGTAAGTACACTTTATTTTTTGGGTAAACCACTTAATTCCATTAGATCTTCCATTGATAAACTTCCGCCTTTCTTTTTGGCGGCGTCATGAAGGGAAATTCCAGCTTTATCTGAAGGTTTTTCTAGGCCGGCATACTCAAAATCTTCTTCCGTGGCATTAAATAAAGTTGATCCATCTTTATCTTCTCCAAACTTATCCTGTAAGTTTGATTTGGCATCATCTGATATGCTACCATAGTCAAGTAATGCTTTAGGGTCTTTTTTAATTTTTTCTGGAATATGTTTATTATTTTCAAATATATTTTTAAATATTTTAGTATAAACTATCATCTTTAATTGATTATGAGTTAATTCGACTACGGGAGTACCAAAAAAGCCAACAGTATCATCGCTAAAGGGAAAATATATATAATAAAAATCTTGAAGTATCATTTCTTGAATTTTAAGTTCATCAAAATCATTAAAAGCTTTATTGTATCCAAGGATAAACTCAGAAACTTCCTCCGCATATAATTCATTGAAGTCTTCCTCCTCTAAAAATAATGGTTTAGTTAACTCGAGGTCTAAGTAAAATGACTTAATTATGTAGTAGTCACTAGCACGTTTACTGGCATAATCCTCTGCATTAACTCCAAGTAACCTTTGCTTCTTGGATTCAAGATCATTTATTTTTGCGCGAGTTTCTTCTATCTCTTTATTCTGTAAGTCTATTTGAGACTTTAAGACTAGTTCAGTCTTGTTATCTCGTAATTGTGATATGAAGTTTTCTTGACGTTTAATTTCTCTTTCGTCTTTGTCTGTCCATAAACCTTGATCCTTTATGGATTGAAGGGCTTCCTTCATGCTGGGAATACCTCTTGATAAGGCTATTTCTATATAGGAATCTCTAATTTCATCAATATCAACTTGATCTAAAGAGCTAAGATGTTTAATGTAATATTTAGTGCCGCCTATTTCTACATCGGTTCGGCCTTTAATTATATCTCTAAATATCTTCCTGTACTCTGTTGATTCCACATTATAGGTTGCCTGCCTCTATGTCTTTTTCTAGATCAACGAAGTCGTCAAAGTTGGTCGAGACACTGAAATACCAAAAGCTAATAAATGCTATTAGTTTGTCGTATACGGCCGCTAGTAGGTCATCCTCTTCTTCCTCTAGTTTATACAAATTTTCTTTTTTCTCTTCATAACCTGTTCCTTTAAAGAACTGCTCAAGTTCTCCGTCTTTTTCTATGTGGGCGAGAGATAATAAATACCAACCTATCACTCGAGTTTGAGCTTTATGATCTGCTGTGTGATTGAGTAGTGCGGAATAATTAGTTTCAGTTTGAGCGATCACTCTTCTGAGTGAGGATATTTCCTCTATAACAGCTTTTTGTTTTTCAGTAAAGTTTGATTTATCAGAAATTTTCCAGGCAGTAAATTCTGTTTGTTTCTCTGATAGTTTAGAATAAAGCTTAGATAATTCTTTAGCTTCAGACTCGCTCATAATTCCTCCAGTGTCTGTATACTTATTTAAGAGCATAGCTTTAGTTAGTATCCCCTCTTTCACACACCTGCTCATTTCAATACTAAATTCCATGTCGGCTTCTTCCATCTGCCGGCGATTCGGTTGTTTAATTACGAAGACATGTGGGACTTTTTCCTTGGAGGTTCTTTTCTCTTTAACTACTTCTTTCTCTTTTACTTTTTTAAGCACACTTTCTTTATATTTTTCAGTTTTGCCTGAATCGTCTTTTCTGGTTTTAGTAACCTCAACTTCTCTTTCGACTTCTATTTCTTTTTCGACATCAACTTCTTTTTCAATTTCTTGCTCGAGATTAATAGTAAAGCGATATATTTCTTTATTAGACTTAGTATACATAGTGTGAATTATTTAATAGATTATTAATATAATAATATTAAAAATTAAATTTTATAGTAAATTTTTCTAAATCTGAATTAGCTCCCCTGATAGATTCATTACCTATGTCTAAAATCTTCTTCCTTAGGTACTTCATCTTATCCTCGTCCAGGTAATTGGCTTGAACTATTAAGTCTTTATGTTCGGGTATAGCTCTTCTTAATTTAGCGAAACAGATTTCGTTTTCTGCGTGCAAATCCTCGATAATGACTAAAAAGTGTTTAAACAAACTTTTAGTACTTCCGTTAACCCTATCCGATAAAAAATCTTTAGCTTCCATAAACCTTATTACAATTAATGATACACTTATTCTTGGTTTAGGTGTAAAAAATATAATGGGATCACTAATTAATGATGACGACAAGGAATCAATGGAGTCTGTATTTGATGATATACACGATACTTTTGCTAGGGATATAAAATTTATTAAAGATGCTCAGAGAGTAATCTTAAGTACGGATCCTTATTATAATTATTTATATAAAAATGTAAGAGGTTCAGTTACATCAATAACTAGAAAGATAGTTGAAGCTACATTTAAAGCTAGAATATTATATATGGGAAGGCAGAATGATGAGGCTTTTGATGGAGAAGCGGGAGCTCAAATTAAGGTAGAGAAGCATGTAGGAGAGGTTCGAATCAAGGTGGGGCCAGACGGATATTCTTATTTAAAGGAAACCAAAAGATGCGAATTTGATGGAAGGAAGTTTTCTGTAATTAGTGACGAAATGCCTCATGGGTTATTCTCTCCAAGGTATTATACTTTCTACTTAAAAGCTGTAGACGAAGGCTGATATGAGAATGGGAGGAGCAAAGCAAGCCTTGAAGGGCGCGGATTTCAGTAAGTCTATTGAATATATAAATGAGGTAAAAAGAATAGTTAATTCGGAATTTAATAAAATTAAGGAAGATTTATTGAGAGAATTTAATAATCACCCAGTAACTAAAGAGATTGAAAGTGGAGTGGACTCTCTAAACTCTTCTGGAACCTTGGGTGGTGTTGGCAATTTGTTTACCTTTATAGGTTTTGAGAGAAATGATCGACCTATAGATGCAATAAGGTCTGCTTTTAATGCTATAAGACTTACTTCGACCATGGTTAAAAGAAATGGAGACTCTCAAACTTATATAATGTATCCCTCAGCTTCTGATATATTTAAAATTACCCCACTTCCTTGGGCTGAAGGGAGAAGCTGGGCTAAAGGCATTGAGTCTGGACTGCCTGGATTGGGTAAATTCTTACACACAGAATCAGATGTTAGTAGATCTGGAGAAGGAATTCAGACAAATAAGAATATTAGGTCTGCTAAATTTAGCAATACTAAATATATATCTAGTATAATAAATCAATTTGAAATAGATATCAAAAAAATAAATTTAAAGAAAATATAATGAAACCTCAATTCCAGCACCAAATAATAACAAGTTTCGTATTATGGTTAGATCATGCAATACTATGTAAGGGAGAAGCATACCAGAACATAGAGTCTAGTTTTTATTTCCAAAATGACGGAAGGTTGGATGATAATTTTTATGCATTTGCCTCGCCTCACAAGCAATGGGTCACAGATTCTTCTGTAGAGGGAGCTGAAATAATAAAGGGAATAACTTTGGATAATTTTTTTATCGATAGAAATAAAATGGGAGTTAAGTATGACTTCAATAATGGAAGAGTATTAATACCTAGGCAAATGGCTAACGAGTCATCGAAAGTTGATGGGTTGTATTCTGTTAAGGATTTTAATATATATATCACAGACCAAACTGAAGAAGAATTATTAATTGAAACTAAATTTGATAAAAATAGTCGATTTGATCAAGAAATTTTTAAGGGAATTAAGCCATACGATCAAGTTGTTCCTGCTATATTTTGCTCTTATGAGGCTGGAGTGAATAACCCTTTTGCTTTTGGCGGAGAAGATACAACCGAAAGTAAGATTAGATGTGTTGTTTTTGCGGAAAATTCATATCAGCTGGATGGGGTTTTCTCAATACTGAAAGATACTAAGCTTACGAATGTGGCTAACGTGGGCTTTAATGAGCATCCATTGAATGAATTTGGTGACTTAAAATTTGGTACCTACGAGTATAAGGATTTGAGTGATAGGTATTTTAATATAAATAATAGTCAAAGCTCTTTTTATATAGATAATGTAACTGTATCTAAACTCAATGACAGAATTGCTAAAAAAGCTCACCCTGGATTGTATATAGGGTTTGTTGATTTTGATGTAAGGAGTCATAGGTTTCCCAGGCAGCCATTAGTTGAGCCGGTAGCTTCTAGAGCTCCAAGGACAGCATACATTCCTTTAGCTCCATACTCGCTAACTTTAAAGACTACATTCAAACCTCAGTCTCCGTATGGGTTAATTTTAGAGTCCAGAGCTCCAAAGGCTCCTTATGGTTTACAGTTGAAGGAATAGCTTCTATAATAAAAAATAGGTTTATATTTTATCTAGGTTAAAAAATAGTGTAACATTAAAGATGGCATATAAAGTATATTATAGTTTTTTGCACAAAAACGAGGAGCCTTACTTGGCTGACGGTTATAAGCTGTACAGGCAGGAAGTCGCTGGATCTACTTATGGAGATTTTAATCACATTAAGACTTTAATTCCTTCCGGAGTAGGAAACCCTATACTTATTACTGGGGTTGACGAAGTAGAATATTGTGATACAGTGCTTTATAATTATAAAGTTTCCGCTTATAATGAGCAGGGAGAAGTATTTGGAATCAGTCCAATGCTGTCGGGGATAAAATTTAATTGCCCTCCTGACCCTAGTGTTACTCCAACTAGCACGACTACTCCGACTCCAACTCCGACATCTTCAATGCTAATGTCTGCAAGTGTTACGCCAACTAATACTATTACCCCCACTAGCACTATCACCCCGACTGCTACCAGCTCGATTACTCCGACTAGTACGATTACTCCGACTATTACGACTACTCCAAGTATTACTCCGACTATTACGATTACTCCGAGTATTACTCCGACTATTACGACTACTCCAAGTATTACTCCGACTAGCACGATTACTCCGAGTGCGACCAGTACGATTACTCCGACGGCTACAGTAACATCTTCAGTGACTCCTACCAGTACGATAACTCCGACTGTTACCTCATCCATTACTCCTACTAGCACAATAACTCCGACTGCCACAGTAACATCTTCAGTGACTCCTACCAGTACGATAACTCCGACTGTTACCTCATCCATTACTCCTACTAGCACAATAACTCCGACCATAACTCAGACAATAACTCCGACTAACTCTATTACTCCAACGAGCACGATTACTCCGACTGCTAGCGTTAGTCCTGGAGCTAGTGAAACTCCGACTCCAACGACCACTACTACTCCGACTACTACTTCATCTATTACTCCTACCAGCACTATCACTCCGACTGCTACAATAACATCTTCAGTGAGTCCTACCAGTACTATCACTCCGACTGCTACTTCATCTATTACTCCTACCAGTACTATCACTCCGACTGCTACGGTAACTCCTACAGCGACGTCTTCACCACCAAGTCAGGCTGACCCTGAATATTCTTACATACAATTAACTGGAGCAGGCGGAGGAGGAGTCGTAGCCTTAATCGATGGGGGATTAGATACACAAGGTTCAGCCTTTAATTCGAGTAAATCAAATATCGCTTGGCCTGAAGGTAAAACTAAATTTACAATCTTACCGGCAGATCCAATGAATATTAAATCTACTGCAGGTTGTAACGGGGCTCATGATGATGGGTACGGATGGGTGTACCAAGGTTCAGATGATCCGTGGCCTTACTTGAATATGGATAATGCTGCGGATGATAAATTTACATCTGCTCCTGATTATTTCGCAAACCCTGCGGGATGTACACTGTCAGATTTTCTTTTATATGATTTTGGACTGATGCAGAAAAATAATAACGGGACATTTACTCAAGTTAAGACCATAACTAAAGATGCGCATAATCAAAGCATACACCTAAGAGTAGGCCTTTATAGTAGTGACCCCGTCAGCACAAACTACGGAACCTCCAGTGTTCCAAAAATGGAAATTAGGTTTACTGGAATTTGGGAATAAATTTCACAAAAATATTTTTCTTGTGTATTTAATTTCAACTACAAATTTACTAAAATATATAATATAATGAGCAAACTACCAGCAAGAAATCGAGTAATTTATCAAAGTGAAGCTTTATTCATATCACCAGACACGACAGGTCATCATCTTTACTACATGCCACCCGAGTCGGTAACCGGGGCAACAACGATAAATGAATGTATGATAACCGGAAGTGGTGTGAATGACTCCACGTTTGGTTTTAATGCTTGTGTGGGATCCGGAACAACTGGAGGAGGTCTTTGGACTGACTTTAAATATAAAACTTACGACTGTACTGGAACTTTTACAGGCTTTAATCTTACAGGGAATACTGGTTACAAAGCGGTGGGGCATCCAGTACTCGCTGACCTTGGTATGCTAAGTGGTGTTACGGGTAATGGCTTGAAATACATGAAGCACTATGGAGACGTCAATGTTAAAGGTTCATGGGGAACAACTGTTGAGCAACTTAAAAGAGTTCAAAGCGCTAATTATAGCTTTACTATAAATAGGCAAGATGTCAATCAGTTTGGACATTTAGCAAGAATCGACTCTGTGGTCCTTGAGGCTCCAACTGTAAGTCTGGATTTTTCTTACTACTTGACGGATGGAGAAAATGAAAGATTAATGGGGATGGTAACTGATGGCTCATTTCAGAGCTTGTCAGGAATGATGACTCGATCTCAAAATGAATTTGGAAACAACTTTTTTATATTAACTGTGCCAGAAGGCAGAGATGCTCTCAAGGGTGACCAAATGGTAACCGAGGCAGAGAAAACATCTATTAGTCTTGGAAACGGTTATGTTACTGATTATTCTATAGAAGGAAGTGTTGGATCCTTTCCAACAGCTTCAGTTACCGTAGAAGGAATGAATTTAAAATCTGACGTGGGTACAGATTACAAAAATATACCAGCAATTGATCCAACAGATGGCACATTAATTTGTGATAGATGCTTCACTTTACCCCCCACTGAAAGTGGTCAAGGTCAAAGCGTCTTAAAGCCTGGAGATATAACTATAGATCTTCAAGATTCTGCATTAATTTCTAGGCAATTATCTGGAAATTCTGTTGGGTATAATAATCCTGCCGATTTTGGTAGTGCTCACATTCAAAGCTTTTCGTTATCTACTCCTCTCGGTAGATCAGCATTACAGAGATTGGGTAGTACATATGCATATGCTAAAGAAGTAGATTTTCCTGTAACTTGCTCTTTGAGTGTTAATGCATTAGTAGCAGATTTAAAAGATGGAAATTTAGTTGATCTTATTTGCGGAGGAACTTACGACCTTAAGGTTAGAATTCAAAATCCTTCATGTGTTGTATGTGATCCTAACGCAAAACCTGATGCTATTGTGATTGATTTCAAAAAAGCCGTACTAGATTCAGAAAGCTTTAGTTCATCAATAGGAGACAATAAAACCGTAGACCTTACATTTTCAACTCAAATAGGAGGCCCTGAAGAATCAGCGGTTGGAGTATTCTTTTCTGGCTATGAAAACCAGACAGGGGCTGATGGCAAGAATAAATCTTTCCCAACTATTGAGAATACAGGGGACGGGCTGAAATATTTCAGATATGGACACCTTGGAACATCTGGATACTACTCCGGAAAAGAGTCTGAAGGTTGGAATTCCGAAGTGGCTAAACACACAAAACACTTTTAATTTTAAAAGAATGTAAATAAAGTATATATATTTTATTATATTACACCACAATCTCCGGTTGTGGTGTAATTGTTTATTAAGGTATGAGGAATTTTTTTAGGTCTGATTATGCAGCTTTATTTGTTGGTCCAGCTCCAGCATTCAGGCCGCATTTTGATGTCGACCAATCATTTCTTAGACAAATAACAAAAGTTCAGTCCGTTTCTTATGGTTTTGATATAAATAGAGAAGAGATTAAGCAGATAGGTCATGAAGACTTGCTTACTCGGAGAATTAATGTAATCAATGCAGTTCCTAGCCCTGGAAGTAATATTGATGTAAACATAGAGCCGGTTCCTGTTAATTTTAGTTTCAGCTACCTACCTACTTGTGGGCTTAATGAATACCTTTTAAATTTTAATGTTGTCCCTAACGGAGGTATTGCGGAAAATAGCTTTATATCTAGACACTTTGGGGATAAAAACTTTTTCCTGGTCCTTAGGAGTGATGTAGGTAAGCAAGCTAATTATTTACTGAAAGAGTCTGACTTTATTGGGCATTATGTCATGGGTGTAGGCAATGCATTCGCTACAAGTTATAATTTATCGGTGCAAGTTGGCTCGCCAGCTGTGGTCTCAATGGATTATCAAGCTTCAAATATTAAGCTGGATGAATATAACTCCAATAATTATATACCTGCAATTCATTTATACGACGGAGAGTACAAGGATCGTCATAAATATCAATTTGGACCTCAGGACTTCGCTGATGAGTATTCCGCTCCAGCCTTGCTTCCTAATTATATAGATATTAAAATTGAAGAATTAAATATCGGAGGATCTGTAGTATCTAAGGATAATGCTAATGCTGTAGGCTTTGATATTGGTGTTGACTTAAATCGTAGAAATCTGTATGGGTTTGGATCTATGTATCCGTATGATAGGAAATTAAGTTTGCCCGCTAGGGGATCTTTAAATCTGAATATAATTAAAAGAAATTTAGAGACGGGTAATTTGAATAAAATATTAGGTTACGATAAGCCTTACAAGATAACAATAGATTGTAAGGATAATTGTCCGCCATCCTCTTCCTTTTGTCAGGGAGACGATACCTCGAGAAGAACGTTAATGACTTATGTTATTGATAATGCTGTATTGAAAAGCAAAAATACGAACATGCAGATTGGCGGAGCTGCTAGTGTTGATGTTGGCTTTGATTTTACGTTAACAACCACTAATGGTTTTCTGGTGAGTGGGGGTTGCCTCAACTCAGCCTCTGCTCCAGGATCTAACGACCCAAAGCCGTGCCCAGGTAATCCGTCATCTTCAGATTTTGACGAAGCTCTTTTCTGTCCTCCGGTAATAGCTTTAAGCCCTACTCCTACGAGTAGCTTAACCCCAACTATTACTCCAACCAGTACAATCACTCCGACTATTACTCCGAGCATTACGATTAGCAGCACGGTTACTCCGACTGTTACTACTACTAGCACAATTACTCCAACCAGTACGATTACTCCGACCAGTACGATTACTCCGACCAGTACGATTACTCCGACTAGTACGATTACTCCGACCAGTACGATTACTCCAACCAGTACGATTACTCCGACTAGTACGATCACTCCAACTAGTACGATTACTCCTACGAATACTATGACTCCAGGAGCTAGCCGCACTCCAACCAGTACGATTACTCCGACCAGTACGATTACTCCGACTAGTACGATTACTCCAACTAGTACGATTACTCCGACTAGTACGATTACTCCGACTAGTACGATCACTCCAACTGCGACCAGCACAATTACTCCAACTAGTACGATTACTCCAACTAGCACGATTACTCCGACTAGTACGATTACTCCGACTACTACGATTACTCCGACTACTACGATTACTCCGACTTTGAGCCGGATAAATAATCAGTATGTAAGGTTTCAATATTCTTCCACTTATTTAGTAGAAGGAACAGTTGCGACTTTAAGAGTTGTAAGAGATTCGTTCAGGAGCGATCAATCTTTAGAAGCATTTTCTGTTGATTACTCCACTAGGGATGCGGGAAATAGTGCTTCCGGCTCCGGTGTTTTTGCGATTGCTGGGTATGAATATGACTATGCTTCTGGGGCAGGCACACTATCTTTCAATAAGGGTGAACTTTTCAAAGAAATAACAGTTACTGGCTTGCCGATTCCTGGAGATAATGACCCTAGGGAGAGCGATGAGTTTTTTAATATTTACTTATCTAACCCAGTTAGTGTAAGTTCTAACGTTCAGATCCTAGGAGTTAATCCTTACTCGGTATTTATAGTTGAGCCTAGTTAGTATGTCGGTAGTTCATACAGATAGATGGAATAAACATATCTACAACGGCTCCAGTTCTTATGATAAGAAATATTTATTCAGGCTGCCTGCTGCCGCTAGCTTGGCAATAGGGGGAGTTTTTTCTGGAGAGCTCAGTATTGTTGGGTTTTTACCGGCCCTTCAGCAATTATCAAAAAAAATAGTTGGAGGTGTTCGATCCTGGCCTTCAGAGAGAAGGACTGCGACAAGTTTGGGTTACTATAAGCTCCAGAATGGCAGCACAGCTCGCGGCTTCAATGGGTTGTTTTCTGGAAGTGTTACTAACCCCCCAACATCCCACACCTTCGATTTTAATATAGCAAATATTAATATTGCAGCGGGTGAAACTCGGGCTGGTTTGGTAACAAAGATATACACTAAATTGTTTGCCATTTCAAATATTGTGGAGATGTCTCCAGTTGGAATCTATTATTACATGGGTTACAATGAAAAGCTGGATGGTCAGGATCCAATTTTTACAAACGAGAATCATTTTAATACATACAAAGGATCCGCAGTAGCGACTACGTTTCGTGGAACTCACATGAATCCTCCAACTACGAATGTTGCGGCATTAAATAATCTTGGAAGAAGAAAAATTTTTGAGATTTCTCTTCATGACGATGCATTAAACCCAGGAGACAAGTTGATACAAGTCAGGCTAGTAGGAGATGGAGGATTTTCTAGGTCTGAGCAGATTACTAACGGGACAATTCAGAAATCTTCAGTATTTACTCCGAGCCTTACTTTAACTTATGCTTCTAGTCCGATTTCGATGGCGGGTTCTCCCGCTCCAATGAATATCGTGCAGGGCGAAGTTCCGCCTCCGAGTCCGAGTAGTACAGCCACCCCTACGATTACTCCTACAAATACTCCGACTAGCACGATTACTCCGACTATTTCGATTACTAGTACGATTACTCCGACGAATACTCCGACTATTTCGATTACTCCGACGAATACTCCGACTATTTCGATTACTAGTACGATTACTCCTACAAATACTCCGACTAGCACGATTACTCCGACAAATACTCCGACCAGTACGATTACTCCGACAAATACTCCGACCAGTACGATTACTCCGACGAATACTCCGACTAGTACGATTACTCCGACGAATACTCCGACTATTTCGATTACTAGTACGATTACTCCAACAAATACTCCGACTAGTACGATTACTCCGACAAATACTCCGACCAGTACGATTACTCCGACAAATACTCCGACCAGTACGATTACTCCGACTAGTACGATTACTCCGACCAGTACGATTACTCCGACTGCGACCAGTACTCCGACTACGACTAGTACGATTACTCCAACCAGTACGATTACTCCAACTGCGACCAGTACAATTACTCCAACTAGTACGATTACTCCGACCAGTACGATTACTCCAACTATAACGCCATCGACATCTTTACTATCGGGAAGTTGCTGTATTCCTTTTGGTTCTAGGGTTGAGTATGGAGCTTCTACTTTTTCTTTAGGTTTGATGGCTGAAGATCAATTTAATGTAAGTAATGATTTGAGGTATAGTGTTAACTTTGGAGATGGTACTATTCTGAGCAATCAAAAATTATCATGGGATAATGAAGTCGGATATTATACGACAGTAAGTCATACTTATAGTAGCTTAGGTAATTACAATGCTTTTGTTTTTATAGATAACTTGAATACTAATAGGAAATCTAAGTGTGGAGTTATTAATATCGCAGTAAGAACCCCAACTCCGACTCCAACAAGCAGTCAGACAGCGACTCCGACTAGCACGATTACTCCGACTAGTACGATTACTCCGACCTTGACTAGCACGATTACTCCGACTAGCACGATTACTCCGACTAGTACGATTACTCCGACCTTGACTAGCACGATTACTCCGACTAGTACGATTACTCCAACTAGTACGATTACTCCGACCAGTACGATTACTCCGACCAGTACGATTACTCCGACTAGTACGATTACTCCGACTAGTACGATTACTCCAACAAGCACGATTACTCCGACTAGTACGATTACTCCGACTAGTACGATTACTCCAACAAGCACGATTACTCCAACTAGTACGATTACTCCGACTAGTACGATTACTCCGACTAGTACGATTACTCCAACTAGTACGATTACTCCGACTAGTACGATTACTCCGACTAGTACGATTACTCCGACTAGTACGATTACTCCGACTAGTACGATTACTCCGACTAGTACGATTACTCCGACTAGTACGATTACTCCGACCAGTACGATTACTCCGACTAGTACAATTACTCCGACTAGTACGATTACTCCGACTAGTACGATTACTCCGACCAGTACGATTACCCCAACAAGCACGATTACTCCGAGCAATACGATTACTCCGACCAGTACGATTACCCCAACAAGCACGATTACTCCGAGCAATACGATTACTCCGACTAACACGATTACTCCGACTAATACGATTACTCCGACTCCGACTTGTATTCAAAAAGAACTCTCTATTAGATTTCAATATCCATCAACTTATGTCGTTGAGGGTCAAGCTACTGGAGTCAGGGTTTATAGGGAATTAACTTACTCTGACAAAGATTACTCGGGGCCTTTTTCCGTAGGATATAAAACATCGTCTAGCCTATTTTCTGCAGATCAGGGTATAGACTTTTTTGGAACCACAGGGGTTCTGAATTTTGCAGGCGGAGAAAATGTTCAGTATATTGCAATAAACACAAAAGAAGATCTTATTCATGAAGAGTCTGAATTTTTTAATATTACATTATATAATATAGGTCAAATAAATTGTGTTTCATCTAGGATTTTATATAAAAATCCATACAATGTTTTAATCGTTGATAATGATCAACCTCCGTATTGTCCTCCTTCAAGCAGAACTCCAACAGTTACTGTTACTCCCAGTGTGACATTGACTCCTACTAGTACGATTACTCCTACGAATACTATGACTCCAGGAGCTAGCCGTACTCCAACTAGCACGATTACTCCGACCAGTACGATTACTCCGACCAGTACGATTACTCCGACTAGTACGATTACTCCGACCAGTACGATTACTCCGACCAGTACGATTACTCCGACCAGTACGATTACTCCGACTAGTACGATTACTCCGACTAGTACGATTACTCCGACCAGTACGATTACTCCGACTAGTACGATTACTCCGACTAGTACGATTACTCCGACCAGTACGATTACTCCGACCAGTACGATTACTCCGACTAGTACGATTACTCCGACCAGTACGATTACTCCGACTAGTACGATTACTCCATCAAGAACTCCTGGAGCTCAAGTATCTATTTATGAAAAATGCCCAGAATCTGTATCAATTTATGAGATATGCATACCAATAGATCTAACTGGAGTTTTGAATTCTGCGAAAGGCTATCAAAGAATGCAGCAACTCCCGCAGCCTAGTTGGGAGTTGAACCATTTCTCTACCGGACTATCTTACACTGGCGGCATTTTTACTTACGGGCAAACTGGAATTTTTTAAATGAAAACTAAATATAAAAAGTGTATATATAAATATGGCTATAAATAATTCATTATATGTCCCTATATCTGATGCAGCAGGTAAGGATTTCGTTCAGGTTAGTGGATATTGTTATAAGAAAATAGCAGAAAGTGTTATTATTCCAGACGGAGTAATTGCTACTAGGACTATATATGGATCTTTTGACGATTGCTTGGATTGTAATAGTTGTGTATGTGGTAAAGATATTGATTTTATTGTAGGCGGCTTTAAATATGTTGATGGCACCCCTTCTTTTCACGAGTCTAAAATCACTATACAGACATACTCAACTGGATGGCAGGAAATCGCCATAGAGTCTGGATTTCTGAATCAGAATGACCCAAGCATTAATTTTAAGCCAACACAAATTTCCTGCTTTGATAGAAAAATTGACATGCAGTCAGGCATACATGCATCGTTTGAGGACCGAGGTGCTGAAATAGCTTATTTTAAATATGTAGTAGAGTCAGACTTATACGAAAGGCAGGAGCTTAAAAGTTTTGCAGCTACAGGGGGATTTGTAACCGAGCCTGATTTTAGTTATACTAATTTATACGACGAAGTTAAAATAGCAAATAAAATAAACACAATAAAATTTTATAATAATTGCGACTTTGACTGCGGCACTCAGGATATAACATTTAGAATAAGGGGGGATATTTATGAAACTGCAAATTTTTTAAATTTAGGGAACGAGTATGACGGCAAAACCTCTTCTTGGATTTATGCTACATGTACGGGGCTTCCTGTGACTCCAGGGCAGATTGTAGAATGCATGCCTAGTGGAACTGGATTTAATTTTACTGATTATTTTCTAGATGGATATGATGTAAATATTCCTGCAACTTATAAAGTTTCCTTGTCTCCTAGATCAATAGATGTAGTTAATATGCCAATACTAATGGGCGAAGCTGGAAGCGACCTTAGTAAGGAGTATTCAGTTACTGGGTCAAAACACTTCAAGGATTTAATTAATCAATTTACCACCAGCTATACAACTCCAATGGATAATTTTTATTATGGCACGGATGGACTTGATACCGATTTTGATTATTCTGAAGACATTGGTAAAAAACATGGAATAAGATATAATAGACCAACCGGTTGTTTTGACAGTAGCATTATAGATTCAGATTTTAATGTATTTTATAGACACTTAGGTGGAAATGCTTTTGCGGAAATGCAATTTCCGGGTACAAACATAGGGGATACTTATACTGGATGTTATCAAGCTAGCGAATTTGCTGATGGCTTGTTTAAGAATGGGACATATTCACCAATGTCTTTTAGCGGTATAGTAACAGGCACTGCTCAAGAATATTCAACATTCATCTCTAGCACACTTCCGCCACAAGATTTTTCTACTGGAGTTTTTGTATATCAATGGTATAAATCGGGAGATAAATCTTCCCTTAATAATCTTACTGGGTATTATGGATTCATGACGGGCCAATACGTGGATGAAGAAATTCATAATCACTATAGATCAATAGTCGAGAATAGCGGTCCGATTAACATGGGTAATCCATTAAAATATTGGAATATAAAATCTGGAAACTTTCCAATTAATACTGCAACCCCTGAATTTTTTAATGTGATCGCTGATTTCAATAGTGCAAAAAATTATGAATTTGGATTTAATGGATCAGGGTTTAAATTTAGACATCAAGATGGAGTTGATGAATTTGATCTTGATAGGTTCGAGAATTATGGATTAACTGCTGCTGGTACGAACTCGATGGTGGATTTAATTAACCAACCTTCAGCTCCAACTAATACCTTTGTTGAGCCTTTTGATATTAGGCCGGCATTCCCTTTGACTGATTCTGGGAATGCCCTGCATATAGATGACACTTTAATAGTTAAGACATTAGCAGAAGATCCAACTGACATCGATCAGGCTTTTGAATTAAAATCATTAACCTTTCAACTTAGCTGGAAAAAATAATGGAGCTAAGCGCGGGTCAGTTGTATTTAGCTTTTTCGGAAAAAAGATTTCAATCGGTAAGTTTCGGCAATCGAGATTATGTTTCTCCTGTTGGGCTGTATGAAATACAAAAAAGAAGCAGTTTTCCATGGATAGGGGATTTAGGAGACTCTGAGTATGTATATGTATCCAGAACTAATTCAACTAGTGAATATTTTGAATTTGACAACTGGGCTATCGGTTATAGTGATCGATATGAAATGTTTAAGATATATTTTGCAGCTGAACAAGCTGCAGGAGTGTTTGGGAATACTGAAGTTTTTGCCCAGGGTTCAAACTTATTTAATAAGGATATATATTTGCCGTATAATTGGAATTCTGAATTTGAAGAATATGAATTCGAGGTTTTGATTAATGATAAATTGCACCAATCTGATATATTTAATATAGGAGTGTCTGATTTAAGTTATAAGATTACAGGAAATATTGAAGTTGTTAGGGCTTTATCTTTGGAGGAATTCGAAGACGAAGGGTTGGGGTATCCTTATTCTGATGGATGGAGAGTTTCTGTAGCTGATCAACCTCCATTTTCATATTTCTTTTCCAGTGAAGAATTTCCAGAAAATCCTGAATATTTTCTTGTCTCAGATAGTTCTAATTTTAATGTAAGCAGGTATGAGGTTGAAGATTTTTTTGATATATCTTTCTACCAGGATCAATATTTTTTTATAAAAAAAGGCTCAGAGGCAAGCGATGGCAGTTTTTCGGTAAGAGATTATGACATAGCTGAAGTCAGGGTTCCAGCTGTAGATCCTCCATTGATAACTCAAAGTGTTACTGCTAGTGTCTCTGCTTCTCCTAGCTTTACCCCTACACTGACCCCAACTACTACCCCTTTTAAAACTCCAACTCCTACTGTGTCTGTAACTTCGACTCCGGGGGCTAGTAGTAGTCCTACTCCGACATTAACTCCGAGTTTGACTTCTACTCAAGCTCCAGACGGGTTTGTTAAGCAGAATGTTGTAAGAATGTTTCAGCTGGGTGGGGATATTGTTTACCCAAGTCAGAGCTCTACTCCAACCCCTACTATAACTCCAACATCAACGGTTACTCCAACTAGTACGATTACTCCGACTAGTACGATCACTCCTACCAGCACGATTACTCCTACGAATACACCAACAATTACTCCCTCAGTGACGGTAGGATTAACTGCTACTCCTACTAGTAGTGTCACTCCAACTGTAAGTTTGACCAGAACTGTAACACCTACAACCACTCCGACGAGTACGATTACTCCAACAATTTCAATAACTCCGTCGGCTACTCCTGGATGCCAGACTCAATATAGTACTAATGATCTTGTTTGGTACTACGATGCTGCTGACTCGGATCATCAATTCGAGAGGTTATTTAAACTATTGGCAGAGGATCCAGCAACATGCTCATGGACGGTGGAAGATGTATTAAATACTAATAACACATACATTGGATTGCTGGAGTCGTCGATGACGCATCAGAATGCCGGCCCTGTGTATCCAATTCATAAGGGAGATGAGATTTTTGTTGATTTTAATTTAGGAGTTATAACTTCCGGACAAGAAATAACTGCATACTTAGGAACGATAAATCAATTTGGGAATTTAATATATACGAACGATCAGGGGGAAGAGCAAGATGTTAATCAAACTCAATTAGGATCTTGGGATGCTGGTAGTAATCCAAGATATTACATGGGTAAAGATGTCTATGCGACTCATTACACTGGAACATACAGTGGGCCAAAGCAGGCAGGAATTTTGGGTGATTATGGTGGAAATGATTGTAGCTACGGAATTGATGCAGATTTTTTCTATGAAGGTACCTCAATAACAATAAAAGGTATAACTAGCGATTGTAAATATCAAACAAAATTTAATGCGATGGGGAATAGTTATGAGGATTACTGGACTTTATTTTTAAGGCAGGAATGTGTTTCTATGGATGAAAATGGAACATGTAATGATAGTTCTCCTGGCGGAGGAGGTTCGTGTACATGGGATCCCGATGGCACTTGGCCTATGATGTACAGTCCAGGCGGAGGAGCGAGCGATTACACGATTGCTTCAACTTTTGAATATGACGATTCAAGCTTATGCACATACAATATATCATATTTAGATAATGATGGGAATGAGAATTATGCATATGGCGTGACTGCCGACCAGTTATCTTAATAATATGAAAAATTTCGCAAAATCAGTAACAGTTAATAATTCAGCAACAATATCCGCATGCTCGGATGAATCTGGAGTTTCTGTTTTCAAATTAGAAGAAAGCGATTGGATTAGTTCTTACAGAATACCAATTAAAAATCCCGAAACAGTAGTAATGAATGGAGCTGGCGATATTTTGGCAGTAAGCTTTGACACAAATAGTGTGGCAGTCTTTAGGGAGGACAGTGGAATATGGAATATGATTGGGCAAGTAATGACTGGCGATCATAAGTTAGATGAATTTGGTCGATCTATAGATATGAATGAAAGTGGAGAAACTATAGTTATAGGAGCTCCAATGGGTGGGTATGATTTTTCAAGCTCAGACCCAGAGTTTAGGATTCCTCTTTATTATGACGATAGGGTTGGGGATTATCAGGAAAAGATTAACGATTACGAATATTTAGAATCTTCTGGAGAGATTTTTCAGGAATCTGCAGGCTTTGTTGAGGTTTATGAGTTTAATAATTCATTAAATGTATGGCAAAGGATGGGGTCAAGAATAGAGGGCAAGCAAAAAAATTCTAAATTGGGAAGATCTGTTTCAATGAACGACGAGGGAAGCCGAATAGTTTCACTAGGATCTTCTAAGTTGGGGCTAATTTCTGAAGTCACTTTGTGCGATTTTAATGGAAGCCAATGGGTTAACTCTCTAGGTGGACTCAACTTAGAGGTTCAATCTTGGGACATGGTTAATTCAAAAAGCTCTGTATCTATAAGTGGCGATGGATTGACATTTGCATTTGGTAATTATGAGCCATCTAGGAATAATGTAAAAGTATTCAGGCTCAACAAAATGTTCAATAGATGGCAGCAAATTGGGGGGGCAATATTAGATAATAGGCCGACTAGAAATAGTAAATTTGGAGCCAATTTGTCATTAGATCATAGTGGGGCTTCTCTTTTAATATCCAATGGAAATACTGGTGAGGTTTTTATTTATAAGTATCTAGGAAAATGGGTTCAGTCGGGTTTTGCTAATAGCGGAGGTTTCACTTTCGGGGCGAACTCGTCAATTACTTCTGATGGATTAAATTTTATTTCGTCTAAGGTTGGAGATTTAGCTAGATGCTATGAGGCTGGATCTGAAGTTGCATATATTTCGACAGCGATGACGGAAAAAGGTTTAGATTTCGGGGATCCAGAATGGTACAAGAATGAAGCTTATGCTATGAATCAATTTCCTGAAGCTGGAGACCACTCTTTTGAAGATTTTGACTCGCTCAATTTGACATTTAATAACAAGCCTTTATATGCAACATATCCTGGAATTGATAGTGATAATGGATTTCTTAAAAATTGGAGGCCAAAGCAAGAGGTTTATGATTTATATTCTGAGCAAAAAATTAATTCAAGTAAGCTTCATGGCAATTATAACTTTATTAATAACTTAAATATTAATGATTTTTTACCAGTACAAAATGAATTCGGAGATTTCCTTGATTTTGGAGAGCATTATAATCCTGGCATGCCCCATTATGATTTAATCAATGGAAAGGAATTGGGTCAGGACTATAGATACTTCGGGAATCTTACATCTGAGGGTTTTTGGAGGCAATTTAAGGATATAGCTGCAAGTATTGAAAGCATAGGGGGCGGGGACATCTCGTTGGGCTTTATGATGAGTAGTTTTTTTGCTGACTCGGGGCTTTTAGATTTCCTAGACAAGAAAGATTCTAACTTAAGAGAAATAATGGAGCTTGGCGGAGAAGAGGCTGTCGGGGTTTGCGATATAATGATGCAGAACTATTCGAGGTGTGGAAAAGGTTTATACATGGGCATAAATGGTGACGGGAATGTAATACGAAGAAAGCTATGGAGTATAATGTTTAAAGAGTCGGACGGATATCCGTGGGTTCATCAATTTATTGAGTGGGGGCTCTACATGAGTTCTAGCAATAGTGTCTCCGACACTAACACCCTTTTGAAAAATTGGACTAGCCCTATTCCTGGAGAAAAAATAACCAACGTAATTCCATCTTCCGTCACTGACGGAAGCATTAAAAGTCAGGTATTTAATCCTCCTTTCATGAGAAAACTTTATGCTTTTGATTCAACTTTCTCGTATAGAGGTGAAGAATACACAGTATATGATAACTTTCCCTTCATGGATTTTAATATGACTCCTATAAGATGGAATGAGAAATAATTTAACATTAAAATAAAATGCCAATAAAGCGAATAAAATTTTCAACTTCTTTTAATTTAGTAAATCAAGGCATACCTGTAAATCAACTTAATGCAGCCATCGAAAAAAAAGGAAATTTAAATGTATGGGATGTCGACGGGGATGGGGATGTTAATGATTTTGATTTAAAATTCTTTTCCATAGGAGTCCATCTTCACGAAGAGTATGAAGATAGGGTGGATAAGGCTAATTTTGTTACCGATGCATTTAACCAAGATATAAATTTGGCCGGTGGGACTACCATTAAATGGTCGCAAATACTGGAACAAGATAGGCAAGCAATTCTTCAGGCTTTTCTAGAAAAGAGCGAGGTGGTTCGGAGCTTTACTAAGTTTCGTAGTGATTACAGAAAAAGCAGGTCAGACAATGAACTTTTTCCTGTTAGTTTTACTTATAACAACACTATATATAGTGGGCTATCTGCATCTAAGATTAAAAGGTTGATTTCCGGTAAAGTTAAGTCTGTCGGGATCCCTGCAGTTAATGCAGATCAAAACGTATATGATTTTTCTATAGACGATAATAATTCAAATATTTTTTATAATATTTTAAATAATTGCTATATATATGATATTGATACTTCTAGGAGTTTAAATAAAGCATTTCCTCTGGATAATGCCGATCTTCCATATATGCCTTTAATTAAGAAAGTTAATGCCATATATTCTCCAGCCGAAGTAATTTCGTCATTTAATGTTCCCTCTCATGCTCCAGAGCTTGAGCTTCATAGAGATAATTTTTTATATAAAACATCAGACTCTGCATCTGAAATGCTAGAAAAAAATAAGATTTATGCTAGTGGAATTTTCACAAAAGTTAATGGAGAGATTAATGCATATGTGGATAAAATCAATGATGTATCGATTAATATTTCACCTGAAATTCATGCGACATATGACCCGATAGATTTTGGTTCTAGCGAGATAACTAGCACTTATGCCACCGGAAATAATGGAATAGCTACTCGGTTTGATTTTCAAAAAGATATACCATATTTGCACCATAATATTGTTACAATAAAAAACCCTAGAGTTATAACTATAGTTAAAAATATAATAGCCCTAGCTATACAAAAAGGGACAACATCTTTTGTTAGTGTAGGAACAATAGACTTTAGGTCTAAAGAGATAGCTGACCTGGTTAGTGCTATAGGAGATGGGTTTACAGAGCTTATATCTTTGCGATACAATATACCGGAGCCTGATGTTGTTTCGGCTGGAGTGAAACAAAGCTTTGGGACTAACGATGGAGTGGATGTAACTAAGGCTGGTAGATATTACTCGGATAGAAAATTGATGTCGTCTACTGTGTGGAAATTAATCAGTTGTGATGGTAGAGACGTTTTTTATACATACCCTAATGAATTTTATGATTACAGTATTAGAGGAATTTTTCAATATTTAAATTATGCTGTAAACCCAAACGCTCATGATACTGTTCCTGCAAGTGAAAACTTATTTCTTAATAATATTGTAGGAGACTCAGTGGAGGGTGTTTATTATTTGTTTAATTATCAGCATGATGAAGTTAAGGGTATGTATGAGGGTATGGAAGGAAATGTTAAATACATAGATAATAACTGGCCTGCTGTTAGTGGCAATTATAAATCTTATTTATACGACCAGCAACAAGTTGAATTAGATGGGGGTGGTTACACTGGAATACCTACTGGTTGTTATAAAATTTATTTAAATAGATATCCTGTTAAAAATGCGGACGGCCAAGGAAATTACGAGATAGACTATGATAGAATATGGAATTACAATACATTGCCTAATTATTGGAGTGGGGCTATGTGTGGAGTGGATGTTTGTGCTCCGCCGATACCTAGCCTGAGTTCCACCCCAACACCGACAATTACTCCAACAGTTACTACGACTAGTACGATTACTCCGACAGTTACTCCGACTAGCACGATTACTCCGACTAGTACGATTACTCCAACTAGTACGATTACTCCAACTAGTACGATTACTCCAACTAGTACGATTACTCCGACTAGTACGATTACTCCAACTAGCACGATCACTCCGACTAGTACGATTACTCCGACTAGCACGATTACTCCGACTAGCACGATTACTCCGACAAGCACAATTACTCCGACTAGCACGATTACTCCGACTAGCACAATTACTCCAACTAGCACGATTACTCCGACAAGCACAATTACTCCAACTAGCACTCAAGATAAAAGCCCTACTCCCACTGCTACACAGAGCGTTACCCCAGGGCTGTCGCCAACTCCAACCAGCACAATTACTCCGACGAGCACGATTACTCCGACGAGCACGATTACTCCGACGAGCACGATTACTCCGACGAGCACGATTACTCCGACGAGCACGATTACTCCAACGAGTACGATTACTCCAACGAGTACGATTACTCCAACGAGTACGATTACTGCGACGAGCACGATTACTCCGACTAGTACGATTACTCCGACGAGCACGATTACTCCTACTATCACTCCCACTATTACTCCTAGTATTACAATCACTCCTAGTGTTACCTGTACTATTTCGATTACTCCAACGAGTACGATTACTCCTAGCATTACGACCACTCCTACTATTACGGCTACTCCTACTATTACTCCCAGCATTACGACTACTCCTACTATTACTCCTAGCATTACGGTTACTTCTACTATTACTCCTAGTATTTCGGTAAGCTTAACTCCAGGAAATCAAGAATGTGATGTAGTATTTATTCAAAATCTTTAATTATGGCAGAATATATATTCAAATTTAACGAACAGTGTTGCCCTGCGGGTAAGATTAATAAAATAATCTCATGGAACTATCAACCAGGAGATGGTGGTGGAAATATAAATTTTGTTGAAAACACTGTGTTTAGAAATAATCCAGAAAGTCATATTTGGATTGATGGTGAAAATTTTATTGGCAACGATAATAAAATAAAAGGTACATTAACAATAACTAGAAGATGTGTTGATTATTGTGTCGAGGCTGAAGGTAATGGAGTAGTAGACAATAGAATAAAAGCAATACAGGTTGGGGGCCTTGCTGCCGCTATTGCGGGTAGAGGTCAACTTGCATTTGGTGGAGGATCTTGTGTTAATAAGATTGCCGGAAAATTTGGAAAATTAAATGGAGTGGCAATACCTAAGGGAGAAGAAATTAAAATAAAGATTATAGGGGGGTTGGGAAATATGAGGTTTGCTGTTGTCGCTAACCCTGACATAATTAATATTGACCCTCCTGTTTCAGTAGCTGCTAACAATTTTAGACCAGAGATGAGAACGATGGGGGCAGAACAAGTAAGAAGAAATAACTTCAATGTTGATGAAAATTTTGACGAAGACTCACATACTTTTACCATGACCGCAACAAAGCCAGGTAAAACTATGGTAATATTCAAGGACCAAGCTAACTGTAGCTGGCAAATACCTATAGATGTACCTGTTAATTTATGCGCTGCTGGGGCAGGAGATCAAGGTTTTGATGATCTAGACAATTCTAATGTAAAAGAGGACGGAGTTGATTCAAAAATTAAAGATGAAAATTTAGGATACCATAAAAATGGGCACTATTGTAATTGTGATATAGAAAAAGGAGATAGCTTTAACAAAACAATAAAATTATCCTCAGGCTTAACGGGAGGCTTGACCTCTTCGGATGTTTATGAGGATGCAGAATTTGTTTATGGAACTAGGTCTATTGATCTTTCTAAGATGGATAATGAAAATACCGCTCTTGAAGTAACTCAGGCTATTACTTTAGGAGTGGGGGAGGAAGCTAATATCAATTTTCCAGATGTAGGATTGAGATATAGGGCCAGACTAGCTAGATCTGTTGATGGAGGTAAAGATGGAGTCAGGGGGGCGGGATGGGATTCAGATAGCAGAGGGCCTGTTTTCTCTAGGAATGATGATAAAAAAATAGTAAGGGTTTCTAGTTCTGGGAAAATTAAATGTTTAGCTCCTACTAATTTCTTGCCAGTCTTAGTTCATGTCTACTCTCCAGGGGGTAATTCAATAGGTCCTCCTAATCCAAAGAACCCAAAGAAAATAAAAGTAGAAAATTCACAAGATGCTAATATCCTTAGTTATCAAAAAAGAGATGGTACATGGACGGGGATAAGCTCTGAAGATGCTGGTGGTGGAAGCTCAATATCAATGACACAGTCTGATTATTTCTTAGCTGTGAGATGCTTTTGCGATAATGCTGCAGTTAAAGCGGAGAAGCAAAATGTTGGGTTTGACGAAACGTTTGAGATAAATGTTGAGGGTAATATACTCTCAAAAAGTAAAAGGTTTTTCTGGAGTAAAGACGATATAGATGATGAAAATATTAAGTTTAACTGGGTACAAGATCCTACTAAAGACGGTATAGTTCCTACTGTTAATGGATCATCCAAGGAGTTTAAGACTTCTAAATCTGATCCAGATGGAATAACTATATTCGCTGAATCCATAGTTACTTTTTCTCATTCCGATAGTAATAGCACTCCTAGTAATTTACACAAACCTTCACAAAATCAATTTAGTAAAGAATATTATGAGAAGGATGAATTTTATGAAGATCTTGATGAAAATTCACACTTAAGCTACCATCATGACACTAGTGAAAGTGACTTTAAGTGTCAACCCGAACAGGGAAATACCGTGCAGACTAGGGGCACTTGGTGCTTAGCTAATGGTAAAATTAAAGCTAAGTTAAAAGAAAAAGTTCCAGTGGTTGAAGTTAATGGTGAGGCCAAAATCTTACACGACTTAGATATGAAGGATATGATAGTTACTATTAAGAAGTTAGATAAAGAATCTATTTTTAATATAGAATCTGTATTGGACACTGGGCCCGCTGGGATTAAAGGTTAGATATTATTTTTTTAAAATTGAAAGTAGCACCCTGCAATCTTTGGGGGATATGTCATTAAAGCCGCTCCAAGTTTTAATTATGTCTGTTGTTATATTAAGGTTTCCTGCTTTGTGCATTTCCCTTAATTCTGGTAAAAATTCTTCGTAGGAAGATATTCCGTGATTCTCTGAAAGTTCTTTTTTTAGGAATCCGACGGGAGAAAGTTCGTTGTTTTGTTGAGGCTTTTGACTGTCTGACTTATCTATTTCGTCGTCTCCTACAATATGCACATTTAAGAAGTTCCTAACACACCTAACGAATGACCTATTGCAAGCTATTGTTTCTAGAAATTTTTTGGCAAAACTACTAGTATTTTCAATTGTTGCATTAGCTACATCCTGAAATAAAACTGGCTCTCCTGAGGTCTCATAGTTAGGAATGTATAATATACTACACACTACTGCTACGTGATCTATTTCAGATTTTATTAAATCGTAAGAAATTTTAGAAAACCCTCTCATTCTAGCAAGCTCTTTTATTCCTCCTAGCTTTATTAATAATTGGTGATCTTGTAGCCCAGTTATAGATCTTGGCATATCTTTTTTCCGCAAATCAAACCAAGACTTATTAGGAAATAGATATTCTTCTCTTATCATTGCTCTCCAATTAACGGAACCGTCTTCGTTGAATTCATACTGGTTATTAATAAGTAGGCCGTTTTCATCTCTCTTAAATAATAATGGGCCGGAGGAATTATCTACTGTAGTTTCTTTTTTCTTAGGCATCTAAATACAATACCACATATGTATTGTTAGGTCAAGCTTTTTCTCTAAAAATTCTAAAATATGGCAAGTCTTCCCAGACTTCTTTAGAATTAGTTATAGATGAAACGTTTTTATTTAAACTTAATGATAAATAAGAGTTGAATACATTACCTTTGCTTATTATGTTTTTCTTGCTTAGAAATTTTAAATCACTAAGAACCGGCTGGTTTAAATCTTTTTTTGTTAATGTCGTAAATAGTTTAATGGGGTAGTCTATAAATTTGAGCCTGAGTTTGTCTATGTTTTTAGATTCTTTACATAATAAAACTAAAGGTTTACCTATGGACTGCATGATATTCATTTCGTCTTCTGTGGTTTTTGAGTTTACAAAAAATGTTATTGAGTTTATGTTGTTTATTATATTTTTAATATACTCTACAGGTATAACTTTATCTGTTATTATATTAATTAATTTAAGAGACTCGCAAAGATTCAGAAATTGGGGATTAAAAACTTTATCAAACCTGATGTTTACTGGACCAGATATATTCATTGCATTAACGTTGAATTCTTCGGGAATTAAATCTATGATCGGATCTTTGTATAGTTCCCCTAGGAAAACTGTACGAATGTTCTGAAGGTTGTGAGGTATTTCTAGTAGGTCTAGAACTTCGCAGGCGACATCTTCTGGGTTGATTTTATTTATAGTCTTAGGGCTTTCTTCGTTCTGGAAGGTAGGCTTAATTTTAAGGTCTGGAGTGATTATGCTGCACAAATCTTTCTTAGACCAATAAGGTTTAAAAGTCTCAGTGAAATCATTGTTTGATGGAAATATTACTTTCTTATTAAAGTGAGCAGCTATGTTCGCATGCAAATTATAGTTGCCTAGATATAATATTGATTTATTAATTAAATAACTAGACTGAAGTGTGGTTAAATTTGAATAAGTCTTAGAATAAAAAGTTGGCCTAGATTTATTACTCCCGATCTCAACTATAGATATTCCGTTTCTTTCCAAGAAAGGTTTTATATGAAAAATTACATCATCAAAAAAGTTGTATTTCTTAGATTCGCTTTCTGATTTCTGACTAATACATATAAATTTCTTTTCCAATATAGGAAAGAAGCACTGTTCTATGAAAGGTTTTTCAATTTTAGACCCAGATGATAGAGCGAAGCTTTCTAGTTTATGCATAATTTATATCGTATTCTATTTTATGTTTATCTCCGTGTATAAAGTTAGGAGCCTTATGGGTGTTGGTGTGGGGTATTAATACAAAATTGAAGAACCCTTCGTGAGATCCTTGACCTTCTGCCCATGAAAAATTTTCCATTATTGGGTCGTATTGAATTAATTTATGTATATATGGGTTACCAAAAAGAATTTCAAAATTTTCTTTATCAGTGGCATAATAAATATTATTATCTGGGTACTTGTCTTTTATATATTTCAATAAAGATGTTGAATTAAATACATCTATACTTGAGCCGGGCAAGGCAAATAGTATCCTTTTGCCTTTATCTTCTGGATCTAAGGTCTCCTCAAATGGAACTTTATTATTTTCTGAGTTATCTTTTCTGGCTACATCTATAAAATAATTATAGACTGCCTGCCTGTTTAAGTCTGATTTAAGCCTGGAGACCCAATGGTTTATTCCAGCCACATCCTCCTCCTCTGCATTAATTTTAAGTATATTTTTATACAAATCAATAACCCACTCTCTGTCCTCTTTGATTTCAGGGGGATTGTATGTGTCGTTCTTAACTTCGTAATCTAGATTGAAATCCCAATCGGAGGGAGTGACTGTAGATATAATATCATCAAACTTAGAGCAAACGGAATCAATTGAGCAAAAATCTATAGTGAATTTTCTTGCAATCTTGCCCATGGAACTTCTATCTTTTTTACTCATATTAAAAACAACTTTTAACTGAGACTCTATACTAGAGCTATCGGTTGAAGCTTTAATGAATTGAGTCCCTGGCTCTCTGTATTCACTCCAAGTTAATGGTAGGCCTCCAGATTCTATAGAACTGTAATCTTCTCCGCATGAATAATTAGTAACTAGGGTTATAATTTCACAAAGTTTCGCTTCTTGGATTGGTATCTCTTGACCTCCTGATGTAAATGGATGGCAATATACATCCATTAAATTGTAAATTTCATTCAATTGAGACTCGGAAACTCCCCTGTTTATTTGAGATGTCTGTTGGGACTTTTTAGATCCGCAAAACTTGCAGTCTAGTTCCTGGCCTGAGAATGGTTTTATTTCATATTTATTACATTTATCACAAAAGTAAGTGGTTAATACTAATTTAGGATCTATGTTTTTTTCTTTTAATAACCTCGGAATGTCCCAGCCTTCATTCCAGTGTGTGTGGAATAATAATTTTGCATTTGTTCCAGGATTATTTTTAATAAAAGTTTTAAATCCTTCTAGTAGGTTTGGTACACTTTTCCTCAGTTGATTGCGAAAAACAAAACCGATTATAAAGTCATCCTTGCCTATACTATTTAAAAGTCTTAGATTTAGTTTATCAGTATCGCTTATCTTGAAAAAATTAGATGGGTCTAGGGGTACCGGGAGTAGCTCTGTATTTTTTATACCCTTTTCCTCTAGAGCTTTCATCGCAAAGGAAGCTTGAACTATCATCTTCTTGGAATTTAATGCACCCTCTATATGTTTATCCAATAACGGAACACTATCAATGGGGGTCCATACTATTGAGTGTATTTTTTTCCACCACTTTTTTTTCCATAACCCCTCTAAGCCCCATATATCTTCTACCCCTAAATACACATCAGGCTTTTCATTCTTGATCGCTTGATCTATCATGTAGTGGCCGTAACTGGCCAGCCTGCCCTTGTTGGGATCTGAGTTACATTCCTGTATTAATCTAGGGTCACTAGGTAGAGAGCCTAGGCATTTCCAAGGCATAGTAGCAAGAGAAGGATCGTTTTCTTGTTTGCCGTTTGCTAATTCTATGATATCGTATTTTTTTGTTTTATACAAATATGTGATTAAGTTTTTTAAATGTTTACCAAAACCTGTTTTAGCTCGAGAGTGATTGCTGTGAATTAATACTTTTAATTTTTTCATTTAAAATTCGTATTCTTCTGGCTCTACCTTTTTTGTAGATTTATAAACATTATGCTCACAAGATTTTTTTACGATTTCTTCACATAAAATTCTTAAGCATTGAGCTTCTCCAGGCTCTAGCGGTATTTTAAATGTCTGGCTTCCATTTCTTGTTATAGATAGACCGAATGCGGGAACTTTATACTTTTCTTGATATGATTCTTTTGTCTTTTGATTAATTCTAGTTGTTGATATTTCTTTATCCCATGGAGATAGCTTTATTTGGGTTCTATTATCTTCAAATGAGTGATATGTATTCCACTCGAACCTGTTGATTATAGAGCTAACTATTGACCCGCACTCGAATTGATTGAATTTAATACTTATATTTTTTTCTTGGTTTTTTTTGTTCCCAGAAAATGAACCAACCTTTCTTGAATCGTCCCAAGAGTGTTGAGCTATGGCATTAATAAATAATATCGGAGATTTATCTTTGAAGTTTTCTCCAGTATAAAAACTGAAAGCAAACCCTGAGTTACTTTTATTGGGCTTATATATTTGTATACTCATGTATCTATTTTTATGTGTTTATTTTCGAAAGTTTTTGGGATTTTATCTCTATGAGTTGCTCCATTACGTTCTTTAGAATAGTTTTCGTAATATTTTTCCTTAACAGGGTCCACCCCGCCGTTTTGCTGGGCTCTAGCACTTGACAGGTCGGAGCTTCTGTCTAGTAAATCTCCTAATGTTCCTTTGTTGTTAGTTTTACTTACAAAACTCTTACTGTCCCATGGGTCCACTGATCCGCTAGTGTTTAATTGTGGTGATAAATACTCCCTTATCCAGCTAGTTCCATCGCTGTCGGTATATTTTTTTTCATCCTTCATAGAGAAGAATAAATCAATAGTTTTTCCGCTCTTGGGGTGAGAAAATGTATAAATAGGCATTAGAAAAATGTTAACAATATCTTTTCGTTAATCTGGATTGTGTTAAAATGAGAGAAAGTTGCATTTTTTTGTTGAATTGCTGCAAGAAAATCCTGATAGTGACCTTCTGATGCTGGAATTGCAAAAACATGACCAGTTAAATCTTGCCCCCCATTCTCTTCGCAGAACTTATCGAAATCAATTACATCTTCGTTTGAATTTATAAAATTTACCGTCATTACGTCTGCATGAAATCTGTCTTTTTTGTATTGACTTACTAGCTTGGGTCTGCATCCGCAATTTTCGTTATTAAAAAAGTTTGTAGCGAAGCTTTCTGTTTTGGGGTATTTTTTAATCCACTCATTCTTGTAATCTTCATTATTGTGAATTAAGTGAAGTATTATAGAGAGTGAATATGTACTGTATCTTGGGTCGATTTCTAAGTTCATATTTTATAATATTTTTTATGTTTTGTTTTTCAAATTATTTATTATTTTCTTCTCTTATGTTCTTGTAATATACCCATATTTCTTGAACCATATTGAGTAATGAATCGGCAACCCAGCATGCTCCTGCTGTCGCTAGAGGGTAAAAGCTTACTCTTGCAATTTCTTTATTTGTTGGCTGGAAATTTAATAAGAACATATCTACTAATACTGGTATAAAGCCTATCCAGAATCCAAGGCATAGTGAACAGCTTAATAATTTATTTAAGAATTTAGATTTAGATTTTAAAAATTCTCTAGGTTTTAAAGTTATATAACTATCCTTGATTATCCACATTAGGGATATGCATGCTAGTAATTCTATTAATGTCATTTATTAATTTAGGTATATCTTTATTGTCTATTGTTATGGTCTTGTCATAGTCATCAGTTATTGTAAACTTACTCTTCTCTTCATTTATTTTTAGAGACGGGCAACATGGATTCCATGGTACAGAAGGACAGCATAATATAACTTCGTTGCTAGGCTTTTTCACTCTAATCTTTGCTGGTGCTTTTGGAAAGTTTTTCTACCGCACCCTTAATGAGTTCAGCCTCTTGAGTTTTCATTTTAACTGTGTTTCCAAAATCATCAGTAATTTCAATAAGACCTTCATCGCTTAGAGCTACGCTCGGGCATCCAGCCTTGCCGCAGCACATGAATATTCTGTTACCCTCTTCTCTTAGTGTGTAATTATTTTTCATTGTTTATAATTTCTAATATATTATTTAATGTTTGTTTATATGTGAATTGTTCTTGTAATTTTAAACCTTCTTTATTCTTTTTTCCATAAAACTTTTCAGATTTCTCGAAACAGTCTAACATTTTTTCATCTGAAATCATATTCATGGTTCCTTGATTAAACGGCGAACCCTTAGTAAAGAAAGATCCATCGTATATATCAACCACATTGTCTGGCTCGACCAATATGCAATTTTTCTTATTAGCCCAATCCTTGTGAGATGTGTGGTTCATCACTATGCTCCACTTACCTAAAGCGGTCGAATTAAAGGCTGGAAGGTTCCAGCCTTCAGCTCCACTAAGCCCTGTAAGGTCAATGTCTACCGCATTTATTAATTCGTTAACCTCAGAATTGGTTTTTAATCTAGGTAAAAAGTTTATGTTGCCATAAGTTTTACCCTCTAAGGTTTGATTGATAACTTGGTTCATTTGCTCTGGTTTAAAGAACGGATTAGTTATACAGCATGAGAGTTGGTAGTCAAAATTATTTCCATATTTTTTGGCCCAATTTCTAATTATCTGGGCGGTATTTTTTCTTTTCTCAAATTTGCCACTTAAACCAAAGTGTACCTTATTGGGTAGGTACTCATCATTGCTAGCTGTAAAGTCTTCGTCGAAGCCGATAGGTACATAGTGTATGTTATCACAGCCAACACTCTTAAACGAGTCGTATGCATGCTTGCTGGAAAATATACAGTTATCCTGGAGGCCGACTAGAGCTTTCTCTGTTGGGGTGGGTTGGTCTGTCTCATAAAAAGAGAATAATGTCTGGCTTTTAGATATTCTATTTTCTGCCCCATTAATATGCCACTGAGTTAATGTGTGATAATCTTTATTTACTAAATGGAATCTATTCTGAGAGATAGATATAACCCAATCCCTAAACCCTTGATCTACTTTATCAAACGCACTAAAGTCTAAGTTTTCTCCTATTGGAAAAAAGGCAACATTTGTTTTCTTTCTGTAAAGTTCTCTTAGTATATTGTAAGATACATTACCAAAGCTTAATGAGTTTATTGCACCTTTGTATATTATGTTTTCCATTATTAAAAAGGTATGTCGTCTATATCAACATCATCGACATCATTATTGCTAGTTGAGCTCGAGGAAAGGGAGACCTCTTTCTTTGCTTCTTTAGCATTAGGAGCTTTCGTTGAGTTCTGTTCGTCAGACCCTAAGAAGTGTACCTTATCAGACAAACAAAAAACTTTTGTAAACTTTTGGCCGTTCTTTTCCCATGAGTTCATTTTTAATTTACCCTCTACCGCAACCTTGCTGCCTTTCTTTAGAAACTTAACACAGTTTTCAGCCTGCTTGCTCCATGTTTCTATATCTATAAATAGTGTAGTTTTTTGTTTTTGTTGATTCTTATAAAAGAATTCGTTTATTGCTATACCAAAGTTACAAACTTTAGTTTCTCCAACATCCTTGCATTGTGGATCTTGCGTTAAGTTGCCTATGGCTATGTATTTGTTCATCATTATTGGTTTATCTCTCTTTTGATTTTTGTAGAAAATTGTTTTAGTGCTAAGTCGTGTATGTTTATGCAACCCTGTATGCTCATCTTAAGTTTTGAACTTATATTCTTCCATGGCATTACTGAATTGTTTTTTCCTTCGACATATCTTAATGTGAAAATCTCAAACACTCTTGGATCTGAGTGTGATTTTGCTTGTTGTATTATATTACCAAAAATCTCACTATTGTCAACACTTTTTTCTTCCTGATTGTGATAATTTAAGTAATTAATCAAGTTCTCTTCAACCTGTATGGTTTTTCGTTTTTTATTTTTATTGTAAATATTTAAGCATTTCCATTTTATTTCATTGCCAAGATATGTACTAAATTTAGATCCTTTTAGTGGGTCAAATTTTAATGCGGAATTGTAGATTTGGTACTCTTTTTCTTTAATTAATTCAAGCCTTAAGCTCTCGTTGTCCTTACTGGATACATATCCATTTATCATTGATATACATAAACCTGAATGCCTATTCACTAACTCAGAAAGACATTCTTCAGTATTTGACTGATTTTTAATATGAGAGATTAACACATTGTCCTCTAGCTGTTTTAGTTTATTCATTTTCCTGTGCTCCCAAATCCATTACTACTTCTTGATGATTGATTAAGTTCATCTACATAGTTTATTAAAAGATCTTCATGTTTGCAAGGAATAAGTTGAGAAATTTTGTCCCCTTTTTGGTAGATTCTTTGAGGATTTATTGAACAAACTATACCTTTTGAATTATTGCCCCTAAAGGTTTTGCCTTCAACTATTTTCATATCCTCAGGTTGCATCGAATATTTAAAGCATACTTTAATTGTTCCGGTATATCCAGAGTCTATAACCCCTACAGAGTTAGCTAAATGTAGGTTTGTTTTATTGATGCTAGACCTAGGGAACATTAACATGAAGAATTCGTATTTTTCATTAATTAATTCTGGTTGAATTTTAATTTCAGTATCATATTCTATGTGCGATATGGATGTATAGTAAAGACCTTGGTATATAGATCCTACAACCCTAGGGTCACTAGAAGCTATTAAGTCGTACCCCGCATCTCCGTTGTTTTTAGGTATCTTAATTGATCCTGAGTTTTTCAATATATTTAATTTCATTAATTAATTAGTCGATATAGTTATTTCCTTCAAATCTTTAGATATAGCGAGGGCTCCCATTCTTTTGAATGCCAGATATGTAGGAACGAACTCAGTCAGTGAAGTGTTTGTATTTCCATCTGAATTCACAACATCTACCATCATTACGGTTGAAACCTTCAGGTTGTCACCAAATATAGACATTGCCATTATCAATGCTGATGTGGCCGCAGATTCATGATCTGTGTGGTCAACGGTGAGCTCCCATCCTGCAGAAGAAACAATATAGTTTTTGATTTCGTTATTCATAATATGGTTTATATATTACCTCATAAAATAAGTAAAGTCAAGATTATAATCATGCTTTTCAATTAATCAATTATCGGAAAATAAAGTACTCTGTACTTTAATAGGTTATATATAATATATATTAATAATAAATAGACTATATATGTCCTTGGTAATATAATACTATAGATTATATATAGATTATAGATTATGTCAATAAAAAAATACCGAATTTCCGTTTTTAGTTTATTTAGAGATTCAGAGGATTACATAGATAAAACTTTATCATCACTAGACTTGATGGAGGATATTACAAATGCAGAATTTGAATATTTTTTTTACGAAAATGACTCGAAAGATAATACTGCTAGAATTTTATCCGAGTGGATTGAGAATAAGAACGGCGAGCTAAAGTCTGAAACCTTAAACGAAAAATCTTACGGCTCAACAATGGAGTCAGCTAGGGTTGTAAAGATGGCTAAAATTAGAAATAGCATGGCCGCACTAGGCAAACCTGTTGATTCTGATTTTACAATCGTGCTCGATAGCGATGTAGAGTTTAGTCCAAATATAATTAATGATTATTTCAATTTTTTGAATTTAAATTTCTCAATGCTTACACCAAACATTAGACAAAATGTTCCTTGTAAAATGGGATCAAGAGATTTAACCTCGTACTATGATAGCTGGAGCCTAGTTGATCACGACTTAAATCAATGCATGACTTGGAGCTCCAACCCATTCTACCGCAAGCTTGATAGAGAGTTATTTAATCAGAATAAACCAATCGATGTGTACAGATCATTTGGAGGTTTTGTTTTTATTAAGAGTGAATACTTTAATCAGGCTGAATGGTTTTCCGAAGGTCAGTTAGAGCATTGGCATTTCTGTGACAAGTTGAGAGGGTTAGCTCCAATATATTTCATACCCTCCATTCGCCCATCAGTAACAATCAATCAAACAAAATGGGAGAACGAGGATCAAGTCGTAAAACATCAAGAGCATATGTTAGAAAATAAATGGAATAGATTTTTGTTGAAAACCCAAGGACACAAAATACAATAAATAATGAACTTTAAAATAAGCTACGCAATTACCGCATGCAATGAACACACAGAACTAGAGTCTTTACTCAAAATGCTGACCTCATCAAAAAGAGAAGATGACGAAATCGTAGTTCAATTAGATAAAGACAATCACACAAAAGAAGTTTCCAGCGTTTTAAGAAAATTCAAACTTAAAAAAAACACATTTAAGCTCAATGGTAATTTTGCAGCATTTAAAAATAATCTAAAAAAATTATGCAAAGGAGATTATATATTCCAAATCGATGCCGACGAAATACCTGCAGATGAAACGGTAATTAATTTGCACAAGATACTGGAGTCGAACCTAGATGTTGACCTATTTTTAGTTCCAAGAATCAATGTAGTTAATGGATTAACTGAAGCTCATATTAAAAAATGGGAATGGAAGGTCACTGAGAATAAATGGGTCAACTGGCCTGATTATCAATACAGAATTTTCAAGAATAATTTCAATATTAAATGGGAAAACAAAGTTCACGAAATTATTACTGGAGCCAAAACCGGAGTGAAGCTACCCGAAACAATAGAATATGCATTAACACACATTAAGAGTATTGATCGCCAGGAAAGACAGAATAAATTTTACGAAAAGATACAATGACTACAGTTGGTGTAATTGGAACTGGATTCGTCGGAAGGGCAATGACAGAAAGCTTTAAGAAGAAAAAAATAAAGGTCCTATCTTATGATAAATTTAAAAAATGCGCCAGCACCCTAGAAGAACTTTTAGTGTCTGAATTAATTTTTCTTTGCCTACCCACACCCTACGACAATAAACTACAAGCTTATAATAAAGAATCTATTTTGGAAAATCTAGATTACTTAAATAAAAAAAAATTTAAAGGTAGTGTTATATGCAAAAGCACCTTGGAACCAGGATCTTGTAAAGAGTTTGCCGAGGTCTATACAAATTTAAATATAATTCATAACCCAGAATTTCTAACAGCCAGAACCGCCAAAGAAGATTACCATAATCAAAAACATATCGTTTTAGGAAGGACCAAGCTATGCTCAAGTGAACACTACAATCTAGTCGTTGATTTTCACTCCATCAACTACCCTTGGGCTAGAATTACTAAATGTAAGAGTACGGAATCTGAGTCAGCAAAACTGTTCGCCAATAGCTTTTATTCAATTAAAGTACAATTTTTTACAGAAATGTATCTTCTTTGTCAAAAAACTGGATGCGACTACAATATAGCTAGGCAGATATTAATTAGAAACTATTGGATAAACCCAATGCACACAAATGTACCGGGGCCAGATGGGGAAATTAGCTACGGGGGGCTCTGCTTCCCCAAAGACACCAATGCATTGAATGAGTTCATGCAAAAACACGACTCACCTAGTTTAGTTTTAAAAGCTTGCATAGAAGAAAGAAATACCATGAGGAACGATCACGACAATTGCCAATAGAAATAATAGAAAAAAATACATTATGAAAATAAGTTTTCTATCAACTTGGGATTTTGGAAATGTGCTAACAGAGTACTCTTATTCCCTTAACAAACATAGTAAAGATATAGAATCTAAATCTATTTCTTTAAAAAAACAACAATTTACTTATAATATTCAACATGACTATGATATAGAAACTTGTGATAAAGTTAGAATAGAAGAATCGAAAAAGTTTTTATTAGAAAGTGATATTATAATTTTTGCTGAAGAGTCTTGGGAAGGTCAACACCCACACCTAGTATATAACACACTTGACAGATTTAGTTCTATTTATGGATTTGATCTACTTGAAATCAGTGCAAAATTTTGTGTTTGGCATCCCGGATCATGTTATAGAGAAGCTTTTAATTTTTATAATAACCACCCTCAAAGGAAAAAGATACATAAACACTTTTATGGGATAGATTTATATAGATTATCCAATAAAGAATCAAACGATACCCCTATGCATGCATATCAGTATATTGATTTTAATTATGATAAATTTATATTAAACTTTAAAGAAAAATTAAATCATAAACCTTGGACTATTTTACATATTCCTTCTAAAGTCCAAACTAAAGGTACCAATATAATTAATAAAACTATTAATAATCTTCATTTGGATCCTAACAAATTTAACTATAAAGTGTTAACTAATGTCTCTCATTCTACTGTAATTAGTGAAAAGCAAAAATCTGTATTTTATATAGATCAATTTTGGCCTCAAGGTTGTGGGGGTTATGGAGTATCTACACTAGAAAGTTTATTTACTTCAAACTTTACATTTAGTACAACAAATAATATTACAGACTCAATGTTTAAATTAACAGGTAAATATGAATGTCCTGTTGTGCCCTTAGGTACTACTGAAGAAGAATTATTAAATACTTTAAACCATTTTATAAAATCTATTACAGAAGAGGATTTAATAGGATACATGGAAGGTATAGGTAAATGGTTAGAAGAATGTTATTCAGTTGAATCAGTAATTAAATTTTTTAAAAGTATATAAGATGATTAGAATAATAAAACCATATTTAAAATATAGAAATATTAATAAGAAGTTTAGAAAAATATTTAAAACAGGGTTCTTTACTAAAGGGGAATATGTAGAACAATTCCAAAATGATTTAAAAAATTATATAGAATGTGATTATTCTTTTTTAACAACATCAGCTACAACTGCTTTAAGTTTATCTTTAGAAATTATTAATATTCAATCAGGTGATGAAGTTCTTGTTTCTGATTTTTCATACCCCGCAAGTGCTAATGTAATAGAAAATATGGGTGCTGTTCCTGTATTTGTTGATGTTAATCTTGAAACATATAATATGGATGCTAAGGATTTAATTTCAAAAATTACCCCAAAATCTAAAGCAGTAATGTTTGTAGATGCTTTAGGTAATCCTTCTAATATCCATTCAATAAAAAATATATGCCAAGATCATAATCTCCCTCTTATAGAAGATGCAGCATGTGCCCTAGGTAGTAGTGAATTTGATAAAAAAAATGGTTCTATAGCAGACTTAACCTGTTTTAGTTTTCATCCAAGAAAATTATTAACAACCGGAGAAGGAGGTGCAATTACTACAAATAATAAAGCATATGCCGATTTACTTAAGGTAAAATTAAATCATGGAGCTATTTACAATAATAATAAATTAGACTTTATTCAACCTGGATACAATTATAGAATGACTGAATTCCAAGCTGTAATGGGAATTGAAAGTTTAAAAAAACTTAATTCAGTTATATTTTCTAGAAATAAAATAAAAAACAAATATATTAATTTATTAACACCTTTAGGTTTTACACCTCAAACTTTAAGCTCTGGGGCTTTTCATAATATTCAATCTGTAATTTTCCAGGTCCCTAAAGATATAAAAAGAGATGAATTAATTTTATTTTTAAAATCTTGTGGGATAGAATCAACATTAGGGACTTATTGTTTAAGTAACACAACATATTATAAAACTAAATATAATAAGGTTCAACCTAATGCTAAGTTTTTAGAAGAAAATACGATAACATTACCATGTTATCAAGGAGTAAATGTTAAAAAAATATTTAAAAAAATTGAAAAATTTATTCTTAAAAATATATAAAAAATTTTATAACAGTTTATACTTAAACAAAAAATTCAAGTATAATAGGAGTCTTTCTTTAGGAGATTACTTAAATGATAGGTGGGAAAGAGGGAAAAAAGAAGGATTTGGGGAAGGTACATCAGTTTATGATAATGTTTTAATTTTGGGAGATGTTAAAGTAGGTAAAAATTGTTGGATTGGACCTAATGTAGTACTAGATGGAAGTGGTGGATTAGAAATAGGAGATTATTGTTCTATATCTGCAGGAGTTCATATTTACTCTCATCATACTGTTAAATGGTCAACTTCTTTAGGTAAAGAAGAAATAGAACACAATTCAACTAAAATAGGTAATGGTGTTTATATAGGACCTCATAGTGTAGTTCAAATGGGATGTAATATTGAAGATCAATCCGTAATTGGAGCTTTAACTTTTGTTAATAAAAATATTAAAAAAGGTCAAAAATATTATAATAAAATAAAAAAATAATGAATATAGGAGTTTTTGCTTATAATTTTTCACATTGGAAAACCCAAGAAGGAATAAATAATTTAATAATATCAGGTAATAAACCTAAAGTAATACTTGCGGCTAATCCAGTTGAATTAAATTTTTATAAATCAAAAATAAGAATAACACCTAAAGATCTATATTTATCCCATCCTAAAATAATAGCAGAACAGCATGGAATTGATTATAAAGTAGTTGTCCATAATTCTGAAGAAACCCAAAAATTAGTAAAAGAGTATAATTTAGATTTAGGTGTGATATTAGGAGCTAGAATATTAAAACCTATTGCCTTTGAAAGTTTTAATATAGGGGTACTTAATATGCATCCCGGATTATTACCTGAAAATAGAGGTTTAGATAACATTAAATGGGCGGTTTTAGATAATATATCTCAAGGAGTAACAACACATTTAATCGATAAATCAATTGATAGGGGGAAAGTTATTACGAAATCCACAATTAAAGTCTATAAAGATGATACCTTAATTGACTTAAACATTAGAATTCAAAATCTAGAACAAAAACTAATGGTAGACTCTATAACATCACTTAAAGAAAATATACCTACTCAAATTTTAGGGGAAGGTACTTACTATAAATCTGTTCCTGAAGACATAGAAAAAACATTACACCAAAAATTTATAGAATATAAAAATAAAAATGGGAAATAGACCAAAAATTAAAAATAGTACAATTCTAGTTACTGGTGGAGCTGGATTTATAGGAAGCCATTTAGTCGATAGACTATTATTAGAAGGAGCTAAACAAGTAATTGTTATAGATAATATGTTTCTTGGGAATGAAGATAATTTAAAAGATGCTTTTAAACAGGGAGTTATTCTTTATAAAGATGATTGTGAGATATATACTTCTTTAGAATATATATTTAATAAGCATAACATTGATATAGTTTTTAATTGTGCTACAAAACCAATTAATTATACTTTTTTAAACCCGGCAAATGGTTTTCATTGTAACACTAATATTATAGTTAATTTATTAGAACTTCAACGTAAAAATAAATTTAAAACATTAGTACATTTCTCCACATCAGAAGTATTTGGTAGTGCTGTTTATGAGCCTATGGATGAAAACCATCCCTTAAATCCAAAAACAACATATGCTGCTGGGAAGGTAGGTGCAGATAAAGCATTAGAATCTTGGGTAGATAGTTTTGATTTGGATGCCTTTATAGTTAGACCATTTAATAATTATGGTCCTAGACAAAATGCAAAACCACCTTTAGCTGCTGTAATTCCTGTTACTATGTTTAACCTAATTAATAATAAACCCCCAGAAATTTGGGGAGATGGATTACAAAGTAGAGATTTTATTTATGTACATGATACTGTAGATGCTATTATAAAGGTTTATAATAAATTAAAACCAAAGGAATCAGTAAATATATCTACAGATGGTCAAATTACTATTAAAGAAGTTATAGAAGATATCTGTAATATTATGAGAGGGATGGATTATAATGTAAAGGATATAGTTTATAAACCGACTAGAAAAGCAGATGTAGAATGTCATATAGCCAGTAATAAAAAAATAAAATCACTAATTAATTATCAACTTACTGACTTTACATATGGTTTAGGAGAAACTATTAGTTGGTATCAAAACAAATTAAAATGAAACATAAAGTAGGAATAATAGGGTGTGGTGGGATATTCCCTAGACATATAGAAGCAATAGAGGCTAACTCAGATTTTGAATTATCTTCAGTATGTGATATTCAACCATCATTAATAAAAAGCTTAGGAAAGAGATATAAAGTACCTTCTTATACGGATTATAAGGATATGATAGCTGTTGAGGATTTAAATTTTATTGTAATAGCAACCCCAAATTCATTACATAAGGAGCAAGCTATTTTTTCATTAGAGAAAGATTGTGATGTTTTAATAGAAAAACCAGTATCATTTAATATTCAAGATATAAAGTTAATTCAAGATTGTGCTGATAAAAATAAACAAAAAGTATATTGTGTTTTACAAGTTAGATTAAACCCAACAGTTAGTTTAGTGAAAGAAGTTTTAAAAGAGAAATTATTAGGAGAAATTAGAGGATTTTCATTTACACAAAGATGGCAAAGACCTTTAGAATACTTTTCAGGATGGAGAGGACAACCGGATGTAGGAGGTGGTATATTATACGAAACTGCAATCCACTATTTAGATGTCTTACAATATTTAATTGGAAATCCTAAAGAAGTATTATCAACAAAAACCTATACTACTAAACATAAGGATGCTATAATTGAAGATACAGTTTATTCTCTAGTTGATTATGGTAAATTTGGGGGTACTATTGAATCCACAATAGCATCAGAACCCCACAACATAGAAAGTTCTATAACTTTAATGGGTTCTAATGGTTATATTAAAATTGGAGGGAAAGCTCTTAATATTATAGAATCAGCTAATTTTTTAAGTCAAGGATTTAAAAATGAATATAATAAAATATCTAAAAAATATTCTAAGATAAATAAACCTAATTCATATGGCTCATATCAAGGATCATGTCCTAACCATCCTGAAGTTTATCGAAATTTAAATAATTTTAGCTTGGAAGAGACAAATAATGTCATTATTTTGATAGAAGAAATATATAAAAAGTCTAACATACAATATGGAAAGTAAAGAAAAACAAAATATATTAGCAGTATTAGTAAATTATGGAGAGGATCAACTTCAATATCTCCAACAAGTAGTTAGTGAGTTAAAATCGTTTCAAAAATATGAAGTTTTTATTGTTGTAAATAGTAATATAAAACTTGATATACTGGGTATAGATCATGTTAATGTTATTGAATTGGATAATTATCAGTTATTACCATTAACTTGTAAACAAGTTATATGGGACCATAAAGATGATTTTGATGTATTTTTATTTGGTGAAAATGATCATCTATTTAAAGAACATCATATTGACAAATATCTAGAGTATACTAATATTTTACCTAAGAATAGAATAGCTGGGTTAATTCAATATGAAGAAAATGAAATAGGAAAATATTACCCTGCTTATCACGCTCATTATGATTGGAATTATAATAGTGTAGAAGAATATGAGGGTAAAAAATTCGCACATTTTACTAACCTACACCAAGCAACTTTTATTATTACAAAAGAACAACTACATAAAATATGTGAACAATATAACTTTACTCAGTTTTTTGGACAATCAGGATATAGTGTCAAATGTAAAGTTAATACAGACATATATCAATTTTGTGGAATGAAAAAAATGATTTGTATAAGTGAATTTAAAGATAACTTAATACATCATCTTCCCAATATTTACATTAATGGAGAGCAAGGAAGAAATAAATTAGGAAACCATGAAAATAAAATGCAAAAATCAATAAATAAAATGTTATGATAGACTTAGAAGAAAAAATAAATAAATTATATCAAACCCCTTCTGATATAAATGAACATATACCAACAATATTAAAGTATGGTCAAGAATGTGATCATATTACAGAAATGGGGGTAAGAAGTGTTTTATCAACTTGGGGATGGCTAGCATCAGCTCCAAAAACTAAACTTATTTCTTACGATCTATACAACCCATCCAGATGGGGAGGAAATATAAAAGAAGTAGAAGAAACAGCTAAAGCTTATGGACTTAATTTTGAATTTGTAGAAGCTAATGTACTTGAAATTGATATTGAAGAAACTGATTTATTATTTATTGATACCTGGCATCATTATAATCAATTAAAAGCTGAATTAGAAAAACACTCACCCAAAGCAAAAAAATATATATGTTTTCATGATACCACTTCCTATGAACATCACAGTGAACCTACAACATCAGAGAATGGGTTTGGAGATGAATTAGTTTGGGATAAAGGTCTATGGGATGCTGTTACTGAATTTTTAGATGAAAATAAGGATGCTTGGAAGTTAAAAGAAAGATTTACTAATAATAATGGTTTCACTATAATTGAGCGAGTATGAAAATAATATATAGAATATCAGATGCTGGATACAAGAAAGTAAAACCTGACTATATTAATAATGGAGAATGTTTAAAAAATGCTCTCAAAGAATTCACTAATACAGAATGGTCAATAATAGCAGATAATTGTTCTACTAAAACTCTTGATATGGTAAAACACGAAGTGGAAGGTGCTAAAGTACTTCCCTTCTTCCTAAAAGAAGTGTCTATAGGGCATGGGGCAGGAACATTCAATTTAGCTTTAGACGAAGCTCTTACATCTCCTGATGATGAAATTATTTATTTTATTGAAAACGACTACCTACACAAATTTCAATCCCAAAAAGCCCTAGAAGAAGGGTTTGCCCTAGGGGCATCATTTGTTTCTTTGTATGATCATCCTGATAAATATTTAGAGCCCTCACAAGGCGGCAACCCATATTGCGATGGGGGGGCTGAAACTACCAAGGTATACCTAACCAATAGTTGCCACTGGAAGATAACTAATAGTACAACCATGACTTTTGCCGCTAAGGTATCTACCTTAAAACGATGTGAATCCATCTTAAGAAAACACACATCAGGAACCCACCCAAATGATTTTCAAATGTTTCTAGAATTAGGCAATAATAAGGAGTTATTAATTACACCCTTACCAGGTTACTCAACCCATGGAGAAACCAAATGGTTATCTCCTTTAACAAATTGGAATAAAATATGATATCAGTAATTATACCAACATACCAAGAGCCAGGGCATTTAGACGCTTGCATAAAGTCCCTGTACTTAAATCCATCATCGAGAAACAACTTTGAAGTCATAGTTGTGGCTGATGGTTTTTTTGACTTAAATAAATCAGTAATTAATAAGTATCAAGAGCTTGAAAATAATTTTAAAGTACTCAATTTACAAAAGAACCAAGGGCTTTCAGTCGCCACCAACCTAGGAGTTTATAACTCAACTCACGAAACCATATTGGTGGTTAATGATGATAATATATTTCCGTCAAACTGGGATACAGTCATAAGTCAAGAACTGCAACCAAAATCAGTCTTAAGCTTGAACCAAATTGAGCCCCAACCCTCAATATTTCCTCAGTTTATCATTAAAGATTTTGGACGCGACCCAGCAATATTCAACATTGGTGAGTTTCAAGAGCAGGAAGTACTTCTAAGGGAAAATAAAATCACAGATGAAGGTTCCACACTTCCTTTTGCGATGAATAAACATGACTTTTTAGCTCTAGGCGGGTGGGACGAACTCTACCCTTCCCCACACGTGGTTGACTGGGACTTTTTTCTAAAGTGTGAATACTGGGGGCTCAAAATGCAAAGGACATACAACTGTAACTTTTATCATTTCGCCGGAGCCGCCACTAGAAGTAATTCTGAACAAAATTCAGAAAGTTCAAAAAAAGAGGCTATGGCTCATTCCTTCTTTAATAATAAATGGGGTTCTCCAGCGCACCATAACCACAACAATAATAGTAAAATGCTTCCATCAATGAGATAAATTGTTAATAACTATTGACTTTTATCCTTGATGTTATTCTAGTTCTATGCTATATTAATAATTTCCTTCTTATAGTGGAAAGAATATACCCTAAAACATACAATATATAACGATGCAAATTAAAGTTAAGAAAAGAAATGGAAGATTAGAAGAATTTAATGTGGATAAAATTAATGCAAGCTCACTAAGAGCCTGCGAAAACATAGAAGATGTGTCAGCTAGTGAAATAGTTCTTGACGCCCAACTTCAACTCTTTGATAAGATAACTACTAGGGAAATTGACCAAGCCTTAATATTATCAGCTAGAGAAAAAATCGAAAAAGAACCAAACTATTCTTTTGCGGCTGCAGGTTTATTATTAAACAATTTATATAAAGAAGTATTCAACGAAGGGGTAGACTCAGATACATTTAGATTACAATATAGAAAAAGCTTTATTCAAAATACTAAAAAGTTAGTTAAAGAAGGCAGGCTTGACCCTAAATTGTTAGACTTTGACCTAAATATGTTGTCAGAATCTATAAGAATAACTAGAGATAAGAACTTAAAATATTTAGGAGCTCAAATATTGTACGATAGATATTTTATTAGGCTGGACAACAAAGTAATGGAAACTCCTCAATCTTTTTGGATGAGGGTAGCAATGGGCCTATCGATAAACGAAGAAAATAAAAACGAAAAAGCTATAGAGTTCTATGACTTAATTAGTTTATTACTCTATACTCCATCTACACCCACATTATTTAACAGTGGAACCACACACTCCCAATTAAGTTCTTGCTATTTGAACACTTTTGATGATAGTATAGATGGAATATTTGACGGAGCATGGCAAGAAGCTAGGAAGTCTAAATTTGCCGGAGGTCTAGGCCTAGATGTCACCCCTTTCAGATCCACAGGATCTCACATTGAAGGAACTAACGGAATCTCTAGCGGGTTAGTTCCATGGCTTAAAATATTTAACGACTTACTTGTAGCCGTCAACCAAGGAGGTAAAAGACCTGGAGCTGGTTGTGCATACTTAGAGCCATGGCACTTAGATTTTGAAGACTTCCTTAACTTAAGGAGGAACACCGGAGACGAAAGGCTTCGATGCCACGACATGAATACCGCAGCCTGGATACCCGATGAATTTATGAGGCGAGTTCAGAGCGAAGATGATTGGTATTTCTTTGACCCAAAAGACACTAAAACAGAAGACGGAAAGACACTACACAATAGGTTTAGTAAAGACTTTGATAAGCACTACTCAGAAATGTGCAAGTCGGCTGAAGCAGGATTAATTAAAAATTTCAGAAAAATAGCGGCAAAAGATTTATGGAAAAAAATGCTCAAAGTTTTGTTTGAGACCTCACACCCTTGGTGTACATTTAAAGATCCATGTAATATTAGATACACAAATCAACATGAAGGTCAGGTTCTTAGCTCTAACTTATGCACTGAAATAACTCTACACACCAAACCCTCAGAATATAGCAAGGGTGAAAAAACCAAGATAGGAGAAACAGCTGTTTGCAACTTAGGCTCTATTAATTTATTGAATCACATGAAGGAGGCCTCATCTCACGGTGAAAATAATCATACATTAGATTATGATAGGTTGAAAAATACAATACACACGGCGATTCGAATGCTAGATAATGTAATAGATATAAATTATTATCCTACCAGGGAATCTAATAATTCAAACCTAAAGCATAGACCTATAGGTTTAGGTATAATGGGAATGCATGATGTACTTCACAAGCAAAACATCATAATAGACAGCGATGAAGCTGCTGAATGGAACGACAAGTTTTATGAATTTTACTCATGCGAAGCAATTTATGCAAGCTCAATATTGGCGGAAGAGAGAGGATCTTACGAAACTTTTGATGGGTCACTCTGGAGTCAAAATATTCTTCCGATTGATTCCTACAATAACTTAATGGTTTATAAAGGTAAACAAAAAGTATCTAAAGCATCTGTTACCGGCAAGCCTCTAACTGGCCATGGTCAAACACTTAAAGACTGGGGTAAAGTCAGAGCTCATGTTGCTGAATTCGGAATGAGGAACTCTAACGTAATGGCTATTGCTCCCACAGCAACTATAGGATATATTAACGGAGTAGAGCAAAGTATAGAGCCTAATTTCTCTGTGCTTTTTGTATACGAGAATAAGAGCGGTAATTTTTATATAACAAACCCTCATTTTGTAAACGACATGAAAGAACTTGGGTTATGGAATTCAGAAATATCTAATATGGTTAAGGACGCTGACGGAGACTTATCATTGTTAAATGAATTCATCCCTGAGGATATTAAAAATAAATACAAAACAGCATTTGATAGAGATATGATGAAACTCGTAGAAGTAAATGCTCGTAGGCAAAAATGGATAGATCAAGCTGTAAGTTTTAATTTGTACAACAGCTCAACCTCCCTTAAATATCTAAATGATATATACATGAAATGCTGGGAGTCTGGTCTAAAAACTACTTACTACCTAAGGAATAGGGCCGCAAGTAAAATCGAAAAATCAACCGATCAAAAACCTGCATCTGCCTGCAGTATTGAATCTATGAAAAATGGAGAACCCTGCGAGTCCTGCCAATGAATAGGTACTCAGGGGTTGGCTTAATATGTAATGGCAAAATTCTCCTATGCAAGAGGTCGGAGGGTACTAAAGAAAACCCATTACCATTTGGTGGGTTTTGGTCAATTTTTACAGGTTCAATAGAGAAGAACGAAGGTCCAATATCCTGTGCTGCAAGAGAAACTAAAGAAGAGTCTGGCATAAATTTAAAAATTCAAGACATTAAATATGTAAAAACATTATATGAGGAAGACTCATTATTGCACGTCTATATGAGCGAGATTAAATCAGAGGTAATTCCCGATTTAAACGAAGAGCATACTGACTTTGTCTGGACAGACATAAAATTACTAGATTCATTCCCCCATAAACTAGATGACAAAATAGTTGAATGTGTTAAGAAATACCAAAGAAATAAGTATTAAGTAGAAAATAATATCAACAATAAGTGTATTTTATTTAAATGAAAAAAGTACTAGTTACAGGAATAACAGGTCAAGATGGAAGTCACATGTGTGACTACTTATTAAAATTTACTGATTTTCAAATATTTGGAACAGTAAGAAGACTTAGCGTAAAAAATCACGAAAACATAGAACACCTAGAAGGGAACCCTAGGTTTCATATTTTAGACATGGATCTAAACGATGCTCACAGTATAAGAGATGTTATTCTAGAGATTCAGCCAGATTACTTTATTAATTTCGCCGCCCAATCATTTGTGGCTGGTAGCTGGAAATATCCCATACAAACATGGGAAACCGATTCTAATGCAGTATTACATATACTTGAATCAATCAGGAGATTCGCACCACACTGCAAGTTTTATAATGCAGGGTCCTCAGAAGAGTTTGGAGATGTTGAATACTCGCCTCAGGACGAGAAGCACCCCCTTAACCCACAATCCCCATATGGAGCAGCTAAATGTGCCGCTAGGCACCTAGTCAGGGTCTATAGGGAATCGTATAAATTATATGCGGTGCAAGGCTGGCTTTTCAATCACGAGGGTTCTCGCAGGGGCTTAGATTTTGTAACTAGAAAAATAAGCAACGGTGTGGCTAAAATAAAACACTCAATAGAGAAAAACAATCCTATTCCTAAATTAAAGTTGGGAAACCTTGATGCTCGTAGAGATTGGAGTGATGCTGAGGATTTCATGGATGGAGTATGGCTGATGCTAAATCTAAAAGAACCTAAAAATTATGTACTAGGCAGTGGAGAAATGCATACCGTCAGAGATTTTATTTTAGAATGTCTTAGTTTAGCATCAATAGAGTATTTAATTTCAGGGAATGGTTTGAGTGAAAAAATTAAGCTCAAAGATGGCACGGTCATAGTCGAGGTTGATGAAAAATTCTACAGGCCCGCAGAAGTTCACGAGCTTTGCGGAGACCCTAAACTAGCTGAAACTGAAATTGGATGGAAAAGAAAGACTGACTTTAAGGGCTTAGTAAAAAAAATGTATGAAAATGATTATCGCTTAGTATCATCTAAGTGAAAAAAGTTTTAATTTGCGGGTCCAGAGGTATGGTGGGCTCTTCAATTTTTGAAACGTTAAGCAAATCAGAAAACTATAACCCAATTCATTGCTCTAGAAATGAAGCAGATTTTTGCGATTTAAATTCAGTAAATTCATTCTTCAGTCACGTAAAGCCAGACATTGTTGTAAATTGTGCCGCAAAAGTTGGCGGGATTTATGCAAACAAAGAATACCCTGCAGATTTCATAAAAGATAATTTATTAATTAATTTAAACATAACCGAATCCTGCCTAGTTAACAAGGTTAGTAGATTTATAAACCTCGGAAGCTCTTGCATATATCCCAGAGATTCAATCCAACCCCTGAAGGAAGAATACTTACTAACAGGTCCTCTGGAAAAAACTAACGAAGCTTATGCTCTCGCTAAAATAGCAGGTGTAGAAATGTGCAGGCATTATAGAAACCAGCACGGGGTATACTTCCACTCACTAATGCCTACTAATTTATATGGCAAAAATGATAATTATCACCCTGAAAATTCACATGTCCTCCCAGCTCTAATAAGAAAATTTGATGAAGCTAAAAATAACAACAAAGACTATGTTCAAATGTGGGGCACAGGAAAAGCTAGGAGGGAATTTATGCACGCCAGTGATTTAGCTATGTGCATATTATTTCTATTAGACAAGGAGAGCCTACCAGATATAATTAATGTAGGTACTGGGTCCGACATTACGATCTCTGAATTAGCTTTACTTGTTAAAGAAGTGGTAGGCTTCACGGGAGACATACTTTACAACTTGAGTACTCTAGACGGAACGCCAGTTAAAAGACTTGATACATCCATAATTAATTCTATGGGATGGAGTCCCAGCATCACAATAAAAGAAGGTCTAAAGAGTACTTATGCAGATTTTCTAGACAATAAATCTTCTGGAAAACTTAGGCTTAAATAATTAGTGTATTTAATATTAAGATGAATAAAAAGACATTAAAGGATTATGAGCTTGAAGCTCCCGAGGTGCCTAGCAATACATGCCCCTACATTGACTTCGTTCAAGAAATAATTAAGGAAATTCAAGCAACTAGCTCTTCTTCTTTTTCCGAAAATAAAGCAGAGCTAGCCGACTCAATGCTTGAGCTAGTTAGGTACTCAAATGAGTCTCTAAGGCGAAGCTCTCACTATTGGTACAATAAATTCAAGTCTAATTTAAATAAAAAATAGAAAAAGTAAAACAAAACATTTATAATATTTTACATATTATAATAAAATGCCTAATGAAAAATCCTTAGGAGTCGTCTGTTGCTACTTCAATCCATATAATTATAAATCAAAAAAAGACAACTTTCTTGTTTTTTTTAAAAAAACATCTAGGCAAGTTAATAATTTATTAGTAGTTGAGTTAATTTACAAAAACCAAAAGCATTCACTACCAAGTGAAATCAATAGCCTTAAAGTATATTCAGACCAAATTCTATGGCATAAAGAAAATCTACTTAACATAGGAATATCCAAACTCATCTATCAGGGTTATGAGAATATAGCATGGCTCGATGCGGATGTCATATTCAATAATAGCCACTGGCCTGGAGAAACTGTCGAAAAGTTACAAAGAAGCAACTTATGTCAACTTTTCTCTACATCCAGGCAGTATATAAGCAAGGATGACTCAGTATACAGAGACGGGTGTGTCAAATACTGGAAGATATCCGGAAACACACAGTCAATTAACACAGTATACAAAACTGGCTATGCATGGGCATCTAAATCTTCCATACTACAATCCTGCAAACTGTATGACAAAGCCATACTGGGAGGAGGAGATAGTCTACTATGGAATGCTTCATTCTCTAAGGGGTTTAATCTATATGGAATAATGCAAAACCACCCCATACTAAAATTAAGGCTACCTTCATATTTTCAGGATTATTTCAACTGGTCTAAAGAGTGGGGTGAATTAATAAAGGGTAAGGTAGATTGTAATGATGATACAATCTCTTCACTACATCATGGCAGAATTAAAAACAGGAAATATATCAAGAGGTATGAACTATTAAAAAAACATGATTACTGCCCTATAGGCGATACCTACTATGATGAATCTATACTCAAATGCAATAATAAAAAACTAACAAATGACATCAATAAATATTTTTTTTACAGGAACGAGGATGATAAATTATTTAGATTTAAATTTTAATAATTAACATCGTAGTTATCCCTATCCCCGAACACGAAAGCTAAGCCCAACTTAGTTACTCCCTTACCGATTGAAAGGGTTGAGTTCATTACTGTCATAGCTCTAGAAATAAAAAGCAAAGTTAATCTAAATGCTGAATTTGAAAATAGCAGCCCTCCTACATTTAAAATAATGTTACTCATCAATATAAAATTACACTAAAATTAAAAAACTAAATTGAAAATATACACTTTTTTTACACCATCTCATGAAATTTTCTTCAGCGACTGGTTTTTACCTACCGCATCTATTGAATATGAGGTTCACCATTTAATGGACCCCGATCAGCCCTGCCCCTCAGGATCTTATGGAAAAGCTGGCTGGAAAAAAACTCAATACAAAAAAGTTTCATACTGGAAGGAGGCTATTGATAACAATATAGGCGATACCATAATATGCTCAGACGTAGATATTCAATTCTTAAAAAAAACAAAGCCCTTCCTTATTAAAAAAATTAAAAAGTTTGACATACTATTCCAGTCCAATAATACAAAAAACGAAATATGCTCAGGATTTTTTATATGCAAATGCTCTGCCAGAGTTTCAAAATTCATGGATATTGTGCTTAATAAATTGAAAGAATCTATTAATATTCCAGGAGCGGGAGAGCAGCACATCATGCAGTTATTACTGAAAGATAAAAGTCTGTGCAATCTTAACTACGGAACACTACCCAGAAATAGATTTTGGAGTCCTGGCTTTAAATATAAAAACCTCAAAACCCTAGACATTTGCTCCAAAATAATGGTCCACCATGCCAACTGGACGGAAGGTGTAGAATTAAAACTAGATCAATTAAATCATGTAAAAAATTCTCAATTAATAAATGCCCAACAAGAGAAAAAATTAAAACCAAACTCAATAAAACTAAACAAAGCGGATAAGTCTTCTACTAGGATAGCCTTATGTATGTCATCTCTGCTTAGAAATTTCAGCGAATCTTCTTACTCCTATATTGCTAGAATCATAAACAGCTTACCAGACAATACCGACTTCATCGGCAATTTTCCAGACAAAAACACAAGCAAAAGTAGCATCAAAGCATTAAAAAAATTAAAACCTCTATTTAACAGGTTTGAAATAAAATTCCAAAAAGACCCAGAATTTTCAAAAAAGGAGCTATCAATGGATCAAAACATGTGCAGGCAGAGGCATGGAATTGAAGGCAATCTAAACCAGTGGAGCTCGATGAAGCAGTGCTGCTCAATGATAGAAGGTATAGAATCCCAAGAAGGCTTTGAGTATGACTGGGTCATATGGTCCCGGCCAGACTTACATTTTTTTAATTCACTGGATAACATATCGAACTTAAGTAATAAAAACATCTATTTTCCCGCGCACGACAACCACCTCATGGGTCTTAATGATAGATTTTGCATGGGGAGTTCAGCAAATGTCAAGAAAAGAATGAATATTTTAGATTTTTTCTTGAATGAATGGTATGAGTGGAGCTTAGAAAATTCGAGCCAATTAACATGGAGTAACATACATAACGAGTTTCAATGGAATCCCGAATTAGTATTAAAACATTATATTAATAAATTAAAATTAAATGATAAAAAAATAAATTTATGCTTTGGCAAACTCAGGGAGAATTTCCTAACCATAGTTCCCTTCTGGCACTCGATACATGGATCTACATTAACCGGCCTACATTGTGGCGAAGATATAGTAAATTTTGAGGTTTTAAATAAAATTCAAACATTCCACCAATACAAAACCTCAATGAATGGACTATGGCATGCTGTAAATATACTGGAGGATACATCCCTTATGCGAAACTTTCCAGATATCAATGCAAAGATTCTAGGTTCTCACTCAATAGAGGGTAAATTAATAGATAAAGAATTAATCAACCCACAGAGCTTCATTAAATCAATTCTTAGATCTATAGATAATAAAATATTAAATATTAAATATTAATATGAATTTACCTGAATACATAAAGGAGGCTAAAAAAAACTGGAAACTTAATTATCATTACAAAAAAGCCCAACCGTCTTATTTTAATAAAAAACCAGTAACAAACGATAAATTCATTGATCCTAGTATATCTAGGTATCTCGAAAAGGTAAAATTGTTTAATCACTCAAGCTCATACGTATCATATTGCGAAGATATTTCAATCCTAGCATTAAACAATTGCGGCTCCTGCTTAATAAGCAACATAGGGGTCAAAAAATTTACAGATATTTCCTCCAAGTACGACCTTGAGATTCCGGAGGTTAAATACACAAAAATAGTTAAACATAAGTCAGTATTACTATCTATGGATTCTAGCTGCAATTACTTCCATTGGATATGTCAAGTGATTCCCAGGTTGAAACTTTTAATTAACGACGGAGTAGATCTCTCCACGATAAAAACTTTCTTAATACCCCCAATTAAGGGGCCCTTTGTAATTGAAAGCTTGAAAAGAATAGGTATATCAGAGAATCAGCTAGTCGAGCAAGAAAAAGGCATAAAATATATATTCAAAAATATAATTATACCCAGCGAGCCTAACCGACATATACATATAACAGACTGGTCTATTGAATTTATAAATAATTTATTTAAAACAAATAAGAAATGTAAATTTAAAAAAATATATATACATAGACAAAAAAATAAAGGAGGAGGAATATCAAATCAAACTGAACTATATAGTTATTTAAATAAACTTAATTACAAAAAGGTTATTTTAGAAAACTTAACCATCCTAGAGCAGGCTGCTATTTTTAAGAGCGCTGAAATTATAATTTCCCCACATGGGGCAAGTCTGGCAAATTTAATTTTTTGTAAACAAAATACCAAGATAATTGAACTGTTTAGTTTTAATTTTTTCTCTCCGCTTTATTGGAACATATCTAACCTTCTAAACTTAGACTACCATTATGTTAAAAGTTCAAGCCCTCTCCACAATAAAACACCCTCTAGGAAGAATCTTATTGATGTCAATATTAAAACTCTATCAACATTCATACACTAACTACAGTTAATGTGTATATATAATATCAATGAGCCCTCAAATAAAATCCAGCAAAATTAACGAAAGCGAAACAATCGAGTTAGATGGTCACTCCATATACATAACATCAATCCTAAAAGAAACTGATTTATCTCTAGATAGTTTACTAATACCTAAAAAAGTAAAACCTCAAGAGCTCTATTCCCCATTAAGATGTAAAAAATTTACAGCAGATCCATATTCTATATCTTATTTCCTAGCTAAAGACTAAAAATATTTAATTTTTCAGGCAAAGAAACCCTTTAAAGTGTATGTATAATACATGGCTAACTCCGAAATATACTTAAAAGACGATTCACTTAATTCTTGGTCCCCGTTATCATTTTCATACATAAGCTCAGAATTAAACAACATAAACGCTAACGTTAGCGGTTTGAACCAGAAGCTAAATGACAACATTAGCGGAGTCAATGCTAACATTAGCGGCTTGAACCAGAAGCTAAATGACAACATTAGCGGAGTCAATGCTAACATTAGCGGAGTTAATTCTGCGGCTACCGTCAAAAGGCTTACGTCTGCTGGCGATTTCACTTCTGGCCCCTCAATTCTTTATGGAGTTCAAGCTAGCGTAACTGGCAATGCCTCTATGAATGAAGTCATAGTTATAAAAAATAATACGCAAGGAATAATAAAATTCACAGTTCCAACTTCAGGGGCGGCAAATTTTGACTTCACTCCAAGTGTCGGAATGAATTTTGATGGCAAAATAGCCTTATACACAACAGTGGTTGCCAATCAAGGCCTTTCGGTCTGTGCGGTCTATAAAGGTTAGAGTTATTACATTTAAGTCTTGACTTCTTTTGCATTTTGCATTATCATAATGTGATCTGATTATTCAATCATAACGATATATACAACATGGAAACAAAAACCGGAGAACTTTTAACTAAAAATATTGCAGGGGTAAATAGAATTTTACCACATAAACATAAGTTTGCATGGGACCTTTTCTTAAAAAGTTGCGCAAATAACTGGATGCCTACCGAGATTTCCATGCAAGACGACATAAAACAATGGAAAAATAATGAAATTTCTGAAGATGAGAAACTACTTGTTAAGCGCTGCCTTGGGTTTTTTGCTGGATCTGAGTCTCTTGTTGGTAATAATCTTTTGCTTAGTGCCTTCAAATATGTTACGGATGCTGAGTGCAGGCAGTACATACTTCGTCAAGCTTTTGAAGAAAGCCTTCACAACCTCACGGTAGTATATATCTGCGATAGCCTAGACCTTGATGTAGAGGAAGTATTTAATGCCTACGAAACAATACCAAGCATAAAAGCTAAGGATGACTTCCTTATGGGTATAACTAACGACCTAGGTAGGTCAGATTTTAACCCAGAAACTAAGTCGGGCAAGCAAGAAATTTTAAGAAACTTCTTGACTTATTGGATCGTTTGTGAAGGAACTTTTTTCTTTAGCGGATTCGCTATGCTCCTAGCTTTAGGTAGACAGAACAAGCTTCAGGGTATATCAGACCAAATTAAATACACCCTTAGAGACGAAAGTTCTCATATCGCATTTGGTACATATTTAATAAACACATTAATAGAACAAAACCCATCTATTTGGACAAAATCAATACAAGAAGAATTCGTAGAGCATATCAAAAAAGCTGTCGAGCTTGAAATAGCTTATGCTCATGATGTACTTCCAACTGGAATACTGGGTCTAAATGCAGAAATGTTTGTGGACTATATGCACTACATAGGTAACAGGAGGCTTGAGGCTATTGGTTTAGATTACAGATTTCCTAGCGATAAAAATCCTTTCCCTTGGCTAGGTGAAGTTGTTGATGTTCAAGCTATGGGTAATTTTTTCGAGAGGAGGGTTAGAGAATACCAACAAAGCGGCTCCCTTGATGATGATTTTTAATTCTTTATGAAATAAATTATGTGTATATATACTTTATGCCACAAGAATGCTCAGAGCCTGCCGGCGATCTAGATCATGTTTTCGTCAAAAAAGGAGACTCTCTCTTAAAAAAGACTAAAGAAACCAAAAACAAAAACATCCTACCTGAATATATTTTAAAAAATTTAACCATAACAATAGGGAAACTAGACAGGAGTTAAGTTTTAAATAAGTTATGGAAGCTTTAAGCCTAAATAAATCTTTAATAAATAAAGAAATAGAATTCATAGATAAAGACGACTACAATTCAGACGAAGAATATTATGTAGCCATACAGGATAAAATATACGATAGTGATTACAGGTGGCTTGGAATGTATGATAATGATTTCCATGATCAGATACTTCAATTCGCTAAGATTAAGTTTGGAAAAGAGAAGCAGCTGCTAGTAGAAACAGACACGTCTGACTGCCCAGATACATCATCCGAGCTAGATTATAAATTCGATGACTCAGATTATGGCGAAAATTTTGGCTTAAAATTTAACTCGTCTTCCAAAAAGTGGAGCACTTATCAGTTTGATTTTTTTGATGGAAGCTTCGGCAAACCTATACATTTCGAAAAGTTAGGAATAGGTAAAGATTTCCCCAGTGTCGGCATAGATGTTGAAGGTGAAGACTTCAAGGCTGAAAGTTCGATCATTTATGTCGGTGAAGGCGATATACCTGTAATGGCAATTAATGGCAAGAATATAATTAGCCATGTTGAAGTTGTAGTCCACGGAAATAGCTCCAAATGGGAGCTAGATTCCCCGGGAATTTCTTTAGACGACGAAGGTTTGCCTAATGAGGCTTTCGAAAGGAGTCCAAAATCCTGCAACGAGGAATAAATTTTATGGCTGACTTAATAGACGTAATTAGCAATGAAGACCTTCTTAGGTATTCCGCAAAAAAAAGCTCAATGGTAAAAGTAGGAGATGCCGTATCCCAATCAGAGGAAAGAGTATACAGTCCAGACCAAAACGACAAATTTTTCTTACTAGGAGGCGCCCAAAAAAACGACCCTGAAGAAAAAACAGTGCTATCAAAGTTTGAATATGATTGTCATGCTAAATTACCATTCCTCGGAAAGCTTGGGTCAATAGGTGAAAATGGAAAATTTCCACACTTGGCTGAATATGCAAGCATCCCAAGCAGCATTCCCGAAGATAAGAAAGTTGAATGCTTCGGACCCAATCACGACAAGGAAGTTTCCATATCTGACTCAACATATTTATCTATAGGGCCGTCAGCCTTAACTCCAAGCACTAACCCTGGCCCGGAATGTGATGCTAGAATCTTCGCAAAAGAAATACATGTTAAAAATGGAAGTGTTTCTTTTCCCAATTTAGAAAGGATAGAAGCTGGAAATGTAGCATTTCATCAAGATAAAAGCAATGCATTTTATTACGATGGCACAAAAGTTCACATCTACCCGTCCGACTATAAGAGAAAAATAAACATACTGCCAGCAAGAAAAGACTTCGACAGGGAAGAATCAAGCTCCGCCTCATCTCAAGATGTAGCTCATTCAGATCAAACTAGAATTTGTGTTCATTCCGTAATCAAGAGGTCAAATCAAAGCCAATACTCAACGGATGACTTTTCTAATTTAATTCAAAAAAAGTAATCAATGAGAGAAGAATTTACTAATATGAGAGACCTCGAAGGAGAGGGTGGTAGGTATTTTTTATCTAAAGACAAAGATATCATAAGCGTTAGCCATAAACCTAAATTTAATTCGGTTGCCGCCTGCAATCTATTGTTAGACAAGGACTCAGATTTTGCTGAAGGGGGCATAAAGGATCAAGAAATGTATCACGACTTCACAAACTTAGATGGGTCGCTGCATATACCAGACCTTACCATAGGCTACGAACCTCACGACCAGCCATTTGAAGGAATTTACATCAAGAGTGATAGTATAACCATCCCTAACAGGTACATAGGTAAAGAGGGATCCCTAATAGAGATTAATACTCAAGGTGGCGATGTTGTATTAGGTTCAGCGATTCAATCAGACCAAATAGTCTCTGATGATGGAATAGAGGAAGGTTTAAATATTTATTTACATAAAGCAAAAGTTTCTTTTCCTGATTGGGATAAATTCCTAGAAGTAGATAACTATTTAGATAATACTACAGAGCCCTGCAAGGATTCAACTTATGGAATTTCATCTGATAACTCGTGCCAAATTTGCCACAGAAGAGCAGTGAAGGCTCGCAATCAAGAGGGTGACCGTATTGCTAGATACTGCAATGAAGGGATATTTTTCCTTAGCAGCAGCCATACTGAAGCGGGTAGTCAAGCAAATTTTTCTGTATCTTTTCCTGAAGGAGTTACTAATAAACCTTGGATCCCTGCCGACCCTACAACATACGAAGAACAAAAGGCATCGTTGGAAACCGAGCATGACATTCATAGCTTTGAGGAGTACGAATTTTACATTCAACTTTTGCAAGGAGGCCCTGAGGTTTTTTACAACAATCAAGACGAGCTTGCGTATGTTCCCTTTATATCCTTATATCAAGAATGCGAGCCCATAATACAGGAGGAAGTAATGACCTCCGGGCAAGACTTTCAATGGATAGACGTGCCTTCAGATGACCCAAATTGGGGTAGAGGATTGTATCTAGACGGAACATTTAAAGGTTTTGATTTTAAAATATATAACAATGAAGGAGTGGAGGTTCAATCAGGAGATCCTTATGAAGTGAGCCTGGAAGGTTTTTTTGTAAAATCCAACGAAGAGTCTGATGGTACGTTCAGAATAGAAATAGAATATATCTGCAATGAAGATATAATGAATCATCCCACAGAATTAACAGATGTCTGGTTTCAACGCGGAGGACCCCACCAAGGGACCGCCCTAAATGAAACCATCACTTGGTCAGTCAATCACCAAAACAACTCGATAGACTTTGTCAACTCAGTCACAACTAATCCATTAAATTATAACATCAAAATTTGGTATGGAGATTATGGAAGAACGGACAACACTTCAGACTTGCGAGACAACTGTGATGATATGAATCCAAATACAGCATATGACCTCTGCCTTGAAACCTGCAAAGTTGAGCCTGCAAGTCAATATCCTCACTCCCAATACTGGCTACAAAGCTGCTGGGATAACAACTTAAGATCCGACTCTTCATTTGACTGTAAATGCGGAGGGTTAGACAAAAATAATCTAAGTATACCTTGCGGCTGGAAAGCTTTAATGAATGCTTGACTTATTTCTCAAAGTATGCTAGCATATTTTGATGTCTTTAAATAAAAAGCAAATAGTATTAAGAATAATAACTCCTCCAAAATCAATCAAGGGTCCATTCTGGAGTAGGGAATATAAAATGCTCAAGGACTTAATGGCTCTATACCCTAATATAGAGTTCTGGGAAAAGGTTCAATTCAAACAAGACTGGGACTCCTTGATTGTTTTGAAATCAGATTACGGAAAATATTTACTTGATAAAAAATACAAAGAGTTCCATTATGTACTTCCAAAGCCTGACAAAATAATCTTGACAGATAAGTCTGGAGATGATATACTCATAGAAGTAAAACCAAAAACAATCAGAAGTTTCTTATTATGAGTTCAACATTAGATCAAATAAATAAATTCTTAGACAATAAGGATAATAAAAAATACCACTTCAATCACTTCAACGAAGAAGACTATAAAATACCGAGTGGAAGCTTGAATTTAGACTTAGCCTTAGGCGGAGGATTACCTTCCGGAGCTCACAGATTCACAGGAGTAAACGAAGGAGGCAAGACAAGCTGTGCTTTATCTGTAGCTAAAAATTTCCAGAAACATTTCGGCAACAAAGGAATGGTTGTCGTAATAAAAAGCGAAGGTAGACTGAGCAAGGAAATGCTAGCTAGGTCTGGACTAGACCTAGACCCTGAGAAGTTCTTCGTATTTGATTGCAATATTTTCGAAAAAGTTTTCGAACTTATACGAGATTTAGTTTTTAATAATGATGACGGCAAGAGGTATATGTTTATTGTCGATAGTGTAGATGCATTATGCAGAATGAACGATATGGATAAGCCATTTTCAGAAAGTGAACAGGTTGCCGGCGGAGCTTTAGTAACTTCCGTCTTCCTTAAAAAAATGGTCCTGCCTATTACCAAAATGGGACACATGATGATACTGACATCTCAGGTTAGAGTCGAGGTTTCATCTAACCCTTATGCATCTAGAGGTGGACCAAAAGCAAAACAGGCTGGAGGTAATGCTATAAAGCACTATGCAAATTTCATTTTGGAATTTGGAGAAAGATACACCAGTGACATAATGTGGGAGAATCCATCAGCCACAAGGATTGAAGACAAGGGTAACCCTATAGGTCATTATTGTAAAATAAAATTCAGAAAAAGTATAAACGAAAAAACCGGAGCAGAAATCAGATACCCAATTAAATACGGAAGAACAAACGGTAATTCGATATGGAGAGAGAAAGAAATAATAGATATGTTATACCTGTGGGGATTCATAGAGAAAAAAGGGGCATGGATATCTATAGATGAAGAAATGTTAAAAGAAATAAGAGAAAAAAAATTAGAATGCCCTGATAAAATTCAAGGTGATTTGAAATTATTAAACCTACTAGAATCTGATGGAAAATTGAAAGACTTTTTTTACTATACTATAAATAAAATCTTTGAAAATGAAAAAAAATAAAATATTCATATCAATAGCTAGCTATAGGGATGCAGAGTTAATTCCAACGATAGAAAATTGCCTTAAAAATGCAAAGAATCCAAGGAATCTAGTTTTTGCAATCTCAAACCAATTCAAAGCTGAAGATAAGATTAATGATTTAAGTAAATACAAAAAAAGAAAAAGCTTTAAAATAATTGAAACTAACTATAAAGATAGTTTAGGGGTATGCCATGCTCGACATCAAATACAAAAACTATACGACGGAGAAGAGTACTATTTTCAGCTAGACTCACACCATAGATTCATTAAAGATTGGGATCTAAAGCTTAAAGAAACTTTAAACCAGCTTAAAAAAGAAGGAAGTAAAAAACCCCTACTATCATCCTACCTACCCTCATACGACCCAGACATTAAAGGAGAGAAAAGGCTTGACGATGTATGGAGAACATACATCGATAGGTTTATGCCGGAAGGTCCCATATTTATTTTCCCAGAGACAATTAATAACTGGGAAGGCTCTTCCCCAGAGAGAGCTAGGTTCATTAGTGGTCATTTTATATTTACTCTTGGTTTGTTTTGCGAGGAAGTTCCATACGATCCTAAATTATACTTTCATGGAGAAGAAAGCTCTTTAAGCACTAGGGCATATACTTGGGGTTATGATCTATTCCATCTCCACAGACCCTGGGTTTGGCATCACTACACCAGGGAGGGCAGGTCTAGGCATTGGGATGATGTAGATAAATGGGAAAAATTAAACAAAGATAGTTTCACTAGATACAGAAAGCTTCACGGTATGGATTCCCTCAGAAGGCAGCATATACCTAAGTATGGGCTCGGAAAAGTTAGATCGCTTAAGGATTACGAGCAATACTCCGGGATACGTTTCAAAGATAGAAAAATTCAACAATTCACTATAGATAGAAAGCCTCCCCCCGTTCCGTTTTCCATTAAGTCTCAATACGAAAAAAGTTTTGTGTCTGACTTTAAGTATTGTATCGATGTTCATAAACCTACATTTACTGAAAATGATTATGATGTATGGGTTATTGCATTTAAGGATAAAAACGGAAAAGAAATGGTAAGGCTAGATGCATCAGAAGATGAAGTTAAAAACTTACTAGAGGATAATCCTAAAGACGAATTTGTCAGACTGTGGAGAAATTTCGAAGCTTCAGAATTACCTAAATCATGGCTAATTTGGCCTCACTCTAAATCTAAAGACTGGATGCCTATAATAGAGGGAGTTATACCTAACTAAGTGAAAACCATATTAGTCCACCTTCCAGCTTATAGAGAGCCAGAATTGATTCCCACCATCAAGAGTGCTCTAGAAAATGCGGAATTTCCAGAGAGAATACACTTTGGTATATGCAGGCAGTTCTGTGAAGAAGATGGCTTTGATAATTTAGATGAATACAGGAAAGATGATAGATTTAAAATTTATGACATGCCCTATAAGGAAGCTAAAGGATTGGCTACGGCTAGAGCAATCATCAACGAAGAACTCCTAACAGATGAAGACTTTGTCTGCCAATTAGACTCGCATCACAGGTTTAATAAAAACTGGGACAGCACTCTGATTGGGTGGCACGAAGACTTAACGAGCGAAGGTCACAATCCAATTATAGGAGGATACCTGCCATACTACAATCCATTCAATGACCCCGACGAAAGAGTTCAAGAGCCTTGGCTTTCAGAGGCGGCATGCTTTTACCCTCATAACACCATCTTTATCCGCCCTACTGGAGTTAGGGATTGGAAAGATTTAAAAAAACCTTATCCCGCTAGATTCTTAAGTGGTCACTTTGCATTCGGAACTAATCAGTGGGCTAAAGATGTCAAGCACGATAGGGATATTTTTTTTGCGGGTGAAGAATTAAATTTAAGTGTTCGCAGCTTTACTCATGGGTATGATTTATTTCACCCACACCAAGTAATAATTTGGCACGCAACAATGAGGGAAGAAAGAGCGGGCAAACTAGTATGGGATGATCAAAGCAAACGTGGAGAAGATATGTGGTGGAAAGGTAATGATTCTGCAAGAGCTAGAATTAGACAGCTTATCGGAGTAGAAGATAACGGAATAGACTTAGGTGAATATGGATTAGGAAATAAAAGAAGTCTACGCGACTATGAAAAATATGCAGGTATACATTTTAAGAAAAAATCCTTCCAAAAGTATACAGCAGAAAACTACTTCCCCCCCAACCCGCATCCATATAAAAACGATAAAGAATGGGAGGATAGTTTTATGTTTTCTTTTTACCACCTAGTTAATCTTGAGCGTCATGAAATGCCCAAGGATGACTATCAATCAATTCTGGTTGCATTTGACGACGATAACGGAGAAGGTATATTTTCTAAATCAATCGAAGGAGAACAATTAAATCAATTCATGAAAAATTCAAAACCAATACATTACGAAGAAATGTTTTTAACTGATAAAAAGCCAGCTCGTGTAGTTTACTGGGCCAATAGTAAAAAGCGTGGCTGGGCAGAAAGAATAGAAAAAAACTTATGAAATGCCAATTTACACTAAAGATAAAATCAACATATTCTTTTCTCATATTCCTAAATGCGGGGGTGAAAGCATAACACATTTTTTCGAAAGCAATGGTTATTCATTACATTTTCATTTAAGATCGCCAGGTTGCGATAAGCTAAATAAACCCTGCTCCTTACAGCATAGAGATAACAAAGATCCAGATCTATTTAATTTTTTATCTAACACAAATATCACATATTCCTTCACTATTGTAAGAGACCCTTTTGCTAGAGTTGTGAGTGAATTTTTCATGAGGCAATCACAAATCAATAATAAAACGGTAGATGATTTCTATAGATTTATCATTCAATCATTTATTGAATACAAAAAAAACCCATACACTCACGATAATCATATTAAACCTCAGATAAACTTCATACATCCCAATATAAATATATATAAATTTGGAGATTTTAAAAAAATTTACGATACCATTAAATCAATTGATCCATCAATCAAAAATTCTATCATCAAACATAATTCAGGCGTAGAAACCAAACCTTTTAATGGTTCTTATGAATATGCTCGTGAAAAATTAAATTGGAAAATAAGCCCTAAAATAAAAAGTTCTATTCTTAATTTCTACAAAGAAGATTATGATTTTATAAACTCTACCAATTTCAAATGAATGTTTACTTCAACGAAACTCTAAACCCTAATCCAGTCTGGGGCTCACATCTTTTTTTAATTAAGCTAGCTTTCTTCTTAAAAGAATCCATGAATTGCACTTTACATTTAGGCTCTATTTCAAAATCAAATAATTTAATTAATGTCTCAGATTATAATGCTGCAATTATGGATTGCGAGATGCTCATCGAAGACAAGACAAATGATTCATGTAAGCTTATTTCATTTTCCGAAGCTCCCTCTGATGCCTATAAAAAAATCATATTAAACAGAAATAATCCTAATGATATACTAATAGGTCCACATATTTATGCCAATTGGGGAGTCAAACCCAAAAACAATAAATTCCAAGTACACCCGCTTATTGTTTTTAACTTTTGTCCGAAAACTAATTATGATTATTATTATCACAAGCGTAAATGTTTAATATTGAATGACAATATAATTAATAAATTATACTTTAGATGTACTACAGGCAGGGGTTCAGAAAGTTTACTACATGACGACAAACATGTTAATGATCGACATCCCCCCATGAAAATAGCAGATTATCTATCTAATATAATCCAGTATAATTGTGGACTATCCATTCCTGCAGGAAGTTATGAAATTTGCCACAGAGATATAGAATATATGTCCGTTGGCCTACCAATGATACATACCGAATACCGCTTCCCGTATTTTCCAAATCTTGTGCCAAACACCCACTATATATCTATAGAAAGTGAAGGTCTTCACCGTAAAGAGTGCATGGGTGGATCAAAATATGTAGAAAAATATATTAGTAAATTCTTAGAAGTGAAAGATGATTTAAAATTCTTGAATCACATCTCCCACAATGCATATAATTACATTAAATCTTTTTCAGGTCAAGCTCGATTAGATTCCTTAATTCAAATTTTAAATATATGAAAAATCCAGAAATTACAAAAAAAGTAAAATACAATAAAGAAACCGTACACACCCGCCAAGGTGGAGGTGGTATATGCGGTTTTGATGGAATCGTCTGCATGCAACACCCCAATGCTTTTTATGCATTATATGATTTAATATCTGAAAAAAAACCTAAAACCATCATTGAAATAGGCACGGCTGCTGGCGGATTAACCAGATTTTTAGATTTTTGTACCAAGGAGCTGGACCTGCAAACACATTTAATTAGTTATGATGTCCGCAAAAACCATTATCATGATGATTTAATTAAAGATACCAATGTTGACTTTAGACTTTATGATGTATTCTCCTCTGAGAACGCACATTTATTCAGGGATTTAGTTAAAGATATTCAATCAACTGGTTTAACTCTTGTTTTGTGTGACGGTGGCAATAAAGTTAATGAATTCAACATGCTAAGTCCTCATATTAAATCTGGCGACATTATAATGTGTCATGACTACAGCCATTCACTAGAATACTTTGAGTCTCACATTAATAACAAAATATGGTCTTTTTGTGAATCTACTTATGAAGGAATATCTAGTTCTGTAGAAAATCATCAATTAGAACCTTTTCGAGAAGACATATTTTCCCAATGCGTTTGGGGTAGTTTTATCAAGATTTAATAATTAAAATTATGAATGAACCTTTAATATCAAAATACTTACACAAATTAGGGACTTTAAATACTGATCCTTTTGTTGTTCAAATTGGTGCCAATGATGGTATTAGTTTCGATGACACAAGGGGGTTTTTAGATAAATATAAATGGTCAGCTTTATTGGTCGAACCAATACCAGAAATATTTGAAGAGTTAAAAAACAACTTTACTGATAGGTCTAATTACATTTATGAGCAAAGTGCGGTTACCGAAGTTGATGGCCCAATAACTATGCTTAATGTAAGTAATGAAGTTATAAACAGTAACGAACTTCATCCCGGCTATAAAGGAATGAGTGCGTTATATCCACTCAAGAATGGGTTTGGAACGGACTACGAAAGAGATATTTATGTTAAAGATAACTTAGCTAACAATATAGAAGTCAACGGCATTACCTTCCTAAGCCTACTCTCCAAACACAATATTTCAAAATTTGATGTTTTAATATGTGATGCAGAAGGTCATGATTGGGAAATTTTTAAACAAATTGATTTAACTAAATATAGGCCGAAGGTTATTAGGTTAGAATATATGAATTTAAATAAGGAAGAGCAACATCTTTTAACCCAAAAACTTGAGGCACATAATTACGAATATGAAGTGAGCGGTCAAGATATAGATGCAGTAGATTCCTTATGGGTAAAACATTTAAATTCATCCGAAAACCCAACTACCTACCTCGAGGAATTGCCTCTTAGCTCAATTATAGAAAAACATGGTAGTGATAAATTCAAGTCTGGATATACTCATTTTTATCAATCAATTTTTTCTTCATATAGAAACAAGCCAATTAATTATCTAGAAATAGGGCTTGGCACAGTTGACCCAAGTATCCCCTCTAGTTTTTGCGGTATTTATTCTCATTATGAACATTATACTCCAGCAGCTATACTAAAGGCGTGGAAAGAATATTTTCCCAATAGTCAAATATACGGTATTGATGTAGCCCCAGATTGCATGATTAATGAGGATCGCATTCAAACTAAGCTAGGTAGTTCTGCTGATTCTTTATTTTCTAAATCTTTTTATCCTGAAGTTAGTTTTGATATTATTTTAGATGATGGACTACATACTGCTGATGCTCAATTCAAAACTTTCCAAAACTTTTTTGATAGAGTAAAACAGGATGGTTTTTATATAATAGAAGATATTGGCGGGGGGGGAGATGGCACGAATGTTTTTGTTGATTACAAAGAAGAGCTCTTATCATCTATATCTAAACATGAATATTTTTATGGCGGCAATGTATTAATAATTAGAAAAAACAATTCAAACAAAGGGAACTTAGACTTTCAAAAATTCTCTACTCAAAATAACCAAATGGAAAAATTATCCACAATCAGTCAAAGCGAAAATATGACCATAGTCAGTGGCCTATGGGACATCAATCGCGTTGGACGTGATTGGCCAAGATATAAAGAGCATTTCGATAAATTCCTTAAGATTCCATGCAACATGGTACTCTGGGTGCCTAAATCGTTAGAATCTTTTGTCTGGGAGCGCAGGTCAAAAGAAAATACCTTCGTTCGTATTTATGAACTGGAAGACATAAAAAATATCATGTTCGCCCCGTTCTGGGATAAGTGGCAATCAATTCGGACAAATCCAACATGGCAAAATCAAGCGGGCTGGTTACCAGAAAGCCCACAATGCAAAAATGAATACTACAACCCTATCGTCATGTCCAAAATGTTCTTCTTGAATGACTCCAAGATATGGAATCCATTTGACACTGATTACTTTGTCTGGCTAGATGCGGGGATCAGCCAAACTGTTTATGAAAACTATTTCTATGACAAAAAAAACCTAGACGGTATAGTTGATGCGATAGACCCATTCCTCTTTTTGTCTTACCCATACGAAGCTGAAAAAGAAATTCACGGTTTTGAGTTTAATGCTATCAATAGATATGCTGGCACTAAAGTTGACTATGTGTGCAGGGGTGGATTATTTGGCGGACACAAAGATTTTTTGGGCGAGGCTAATTCTCAATATTATAGCTTACTTGATAGATCAATCAACGAAGGGTTGGCTGGAACTGAAGAAAGTGTGTTTGCAATTATGGCAAAACTTTCGCCAGAAAATTACAAGAGATACTCCCTTGATAGTAATGGCCTTGTAGTTAAATTCCTACAAGATCTCGAGACTGGATCAATAAAACTAGAAGAGTACATTTCTGAAAAGCCTACATTCACTCCCCTAGTTCATGACATTTCAAAAGTTAAAACTAATTTATACTTTCTTACATTTAATTTTCCAGATCAGATTGAAGCTACAATTAAATCTCTTCAAAAACACGAAGGTTTCCTGACCCATCCATGCCAAAAAGTAATCATAGATAACTCAACAAATCAAGAAGCTCGAGAAGGTAACAAAGCTATTTGTGAAGCTTACGGCTTTGAGCATATTGTAATGAACAAGAATACTGGAATTTGTGGCGGCCGCCAGTTTGCTGCAGAGCATTTTGATTCCAGCGATTCTGATTTTTATTTATTTTTCGAAGACGACATGACCATATCTGACCCAGAGGAGGGTGTGTGTAGAAATGGTTTTCAAAAATATATCCCTGACTTATACAAAAAGCTCCACCAGATTATGATAAAGGAGAAGTTTGACTTCTTAAAGTTATCCTACACGGAAGTTTACATGGATAATAATATTCAAGTTAGCTGGTATAACGTGCCTCAATCCATCAGGGACGAGGTGTGGCCCAACTATAATAAACTGCCAACTACCGGGCTCGACCCTAATAGTCCAAGGGTTAACCTAAAAAATATAGAAGTCCTTAACGGGCTCTCATACTTAAGCGGCGAGATATATTATGCGAATTGGCCCCACATTACTAGCAGGGAAGGAAATAAAAAAATGTTCATCGACACTAAATGGGCTCACCCCTACGAGCAAACGTGGATGTCTCACATCTTCCAGGAGTCGACTAAGGGAAACATAAGTCCAGCAGTCCTACTAGCCTCCACGGTCACCCACGAAAGGTTTAAACACTATAAGCCTGAAGAAAGAATCGAGGGTTGAGATTTAAAACTTTAACAGGGGCTTCCAGGAAGGTTATAGGGGCCCATAAGTATTCAATTGATTGGACCGGCAAAAGTAGAAGCAAGTTCCAGAAATCCGTAAAAACTTTTCTAGAGCCTTACTGGAGACGTCATATAGTCTTTGAAGAGTTTCCTATAGCCGGAACAAGAATGACTCTAGATCTATACAATGCTAATGAAAAAATAGCTATAGAAGTTCAAGGAGGGCAGCACACTAAATACGTTCCATTCTTTCACGGCGGTTATGAGAATAATTACTTAGCTCAACTAAAGAGGGACCATCAAAAAAATGACTTTTGTGAATTAAATAATATTAAATTAATTTTAATATTCGAAAAGGACAAATTATCTAAAGAATTTTTTAAAAACCTTGATATTTCTCTATAATGCTGTATAATAATACCTATGCACGATGAAAACCCTGAAGAGTTTCCAATATTTCAAATACCAGAAAGCTTTCTTGAGAAACTTTTTGAATTCACGGGAAGTTCGTTCGATCAATCGAAGGGTTACCTGATAGCATACGTAAACCAAGAGGGAAGTCCCGTAGTATTCTGTAAGGCTGGCAGCCAGATAGTTGAAATGGGTATAAGAAAAGCTTTAGAAAAATACCTCATGGATATAGAGGGAGCCGACTCCCCTTTTGATATTAATGGAGATAATTCTTGACTTTTATTCTAATTGTGCTATGATTTATAAACATGATGCATTCCTATCCACTAGAAAGACAACTGCTTGCAGGCTTAGTTAATCACCCCGACTCATTTATTAATATTTCTCCATTTGTTGGAGAACAAGATTTTTACTCTGAAAAGTCTCAAGTAAATAAAACAATTTTCTGCATAATACAAAATGCAATCAATAGTGGAAGTAAAATAGACTATGTTATCCTGTCCGAAAGAATAGTAGCTTTAGGAATATCATTTCAAGACAACATAAATATCGCAGATTATGTTCAATCCTTATCGTTAAGTAAAACGAGCGAAGATTCTCTTATAGATGTAGCTAAGGAAGTTAAATATCTTAGCACCAAGAGAGAGATCGTTGCGGTATCCAAGAAAATGGCTGAAAAAGTCGTCGGCTCAAAAGGTCAATCCTTCTCAGAGTTGATAGAGTCTACAGACCAGATTTATAATGAAGTAATGAATAGGTATGATAACTCCTCAGAAAACCCTGAAGATTTATTCGAAAATATGGAGAACTTAGTAGAGGATAGGGGAAATAATCCAGTCGAAGACTTCGGACTCAAGGGTCCACATAAAAGACTCCACGACCTATACGGATCACTACTTAGGCCCGGAAATATAACAACGATAACAGCTAGGTCTGGAGTAGGCAAAACTCAGTTCTGTATTGATTTTTGTTTAAAAACCTCACAGCTAAATGGAGGCACACCTATACTTCATTTTGATAATGGAGAGATGAGTAAAGAAGAGTTAATGGGCAGGCTATGCTCCTCACTATCTGGAGTTCCGCTCCACTTGATAGAGACAGGTCAATGGAGAATGGCGGGTAAAGATATAGTTGACAGAGTCAGAGCTATCTGGCCTAAACTTAAAGAGTATAATCTTCACTACTATAACGTTGCAGGAATGAACGTAGACCAAATGGTGAATTTAGTAAAAAGATTCTATTACAGCAAGGTAGGGAGAGGGAATCAATTAATATTTAATTTTGATTACATAAAGACTACTTCAGAAAATCTAGCAAATAAGTCGGAATGGCAAGTCGTTGGCGAAATGGTAGACAAATTTAAAAAATTAGTTCACAAAGATATACTTTACGACGGAGAGCCAGTGGTTGCCATGATGACTAGTGTGCAAACTAATCGTTCTGGAATTACTAGCAACCGAAGGTCAGAGAATATAGTTGAAGACGAAAGTATAGTATCATTGTCTGATAGAATCATACAGTTCAGCTCTCACCTATTGAGTCTCAGGAAGAAGTCTGACGACGAAATGCAAGACTCTCCAGATTTTGGAACACACAAGATAACATGCTTCAAACATAGACACCTAGGTAAGGAGTATTTTAGAGCTTTAAATTCAGTAAGGCTAGAAGACGGAAGCTTGGTAAGGAATTCCGTCTTCCTAGATATTAAAAACTTTAACGTCTCTGAAGCTGGAGACACTCAAGACTTAGTTGATAGTCAATTAGCTCAGTCTGAAATATTAATGTCGGTAGCAACAGATAACCTTCCAAACATATGATAGGTTCATCCAAAATAAAATCAATCCTAGAAGAGCTAGGGTACAGGCTCACCGACAAGGGCTCATACTGGCAATCTGCAGCCCTCTACAGGAGCGGTGATAACCCTACAGCCTTACAAATATATAAAGATACAGGAGCGTGGAAAGACTATGTAAAGGGTACCAGCTTTATGGCCTTCAAGAAACTTCTAGTCCTAACTTTAAACACAAACGACCCCAAAGAGTTATCGAAATATATAAACAAAGACGAAGTTTTCTTTCTCGCCGAGAAATCAAAAGACTCAATTCAGAATATAGAGATGGAGGAAATTTACCCAGAATCCTCCCTCTCAAAATTATTGCCCCACTATCAATTCTATCAAAATAGAGGGATAAGTGATACGACTTTAAAAAAACTCAAAGGAGGTCTCGCTACCAAAGGTCAGATGTACCAAAGGTTTGTCTTTCCAATATACAATCAATATGGTCAAATTCATGGATTTTCAGGTAGAGATATGTCAGGCAAGGAAGGAAGACCTAAGTGGAAACATATAGGAAAAAAGAATTCTTGGGCTTTTCCTGCCCACACACCCACAAAAAATGGACCTCTATTCGACTCAGTAAAAGAAGATTATGTAATCATAGTCGAAAGTGTGGGTGACTGCCTAAGCCTCAACGAGCATGGATTTAATAATGTATTAGTTTCTTTCGGCCTAGATATCCAATCAAAACTTTTATGCTTTATATTAAATTTAAACTTCAAGCATGTATTCATTTCTTTTAATAATGATTTCGAGAAAAAAGAAAACAGAGGAATGGAAGCTGCAATTAAAAATTATTTAAAACTATTAAATTATTTCGACAAAGACAGTATAAAAATATGCCTTCCCGACAAAAATGACTTCGGCGACATGAGCGAGAAAGACTTTAAAAATTGGAGATCTAAGGTATCATTAATCAAAGATCTAGACCAAACTCCTAAGATAATTAAACTATCAAATAAGCTCAAAGAAAATTCAAAGCTATCCAAAGCACTCATTAAAAACTTAAAATCAATAAATGAATAAGCACGAATCAGCACTATCAGCAAGTAGAATAAAAACATTACAACAGTGCTCCTGGAAGTATTGGTGCAATTATAAATTAAAGCTTCCAGATAAATCGAACGATGGAGCTAGCAGGGGATGGATATGTCACTTAATTTTTGAGCTAATGGGAGAACCTAGGCATAAGAAAAACTACGACAGAATGATTGAAGGTAATTCTGTGTTTAAATGTCCCGCGATTAGTAAAATAATAATGCACTATGCGAAAAAGCTTAATGTAGACGATTCGGATAATTTAGAATTGATAGATAAGATGACTATAAATGGATTGCACTACGACTTCTTCGGTAAAGATTTAGATAAGCCTGATGAGTCTATATCTGAAAAAGATTTCGACATTGTGGTCAACAACGGAAATTTATCTTATAGAATTAAAGGATTCATAGATAAACTATTCCTATATAAAGGTGAGTCTTTTGCATTGATTAGAGACTTTAAGAGCAGTAAACAAGTATTCAAAGGCAAGGAAATAACAGACAACTTGCAACACTTAATGTATTCTTTAGCTGTAAAACATTTGTACCCAGAATTTAAAACAAGAGAGAGCGAGTTTATATTTCTTAAATTTAAACTAGACAAGGATATGTTTGGATACAAAGGAAACGGAATTGTATCTATGGATATGGTCACAGACGAAGAGCTCTTAGGGCTCGAGCATGAACTCACCGAAATACAAAGTTACATAGATACTTTTGACGAAGAAAAAGGTCTATCTAATTTTGCAGCAAACCAACCCTACCCATCAGACGGTACATTTGGAGGCCCTTTAGCTTGCGGTAAAGACGGCTTCAAGATTAGTAAAGGTCAAAATGTACTAGATTCGAAAGGAGATCCTATACCTGCATTTATATGCTCCTACAGGAAACCTTTTTCTTATTATGCCTTAAAAGATTCTTCCGGCAAAGTTTTAAAAACGTGCTTTACTGAGGATAAGCATACTCTTGAGTCTAAAAAAAAGAAAGATCAATCAATTGAACTAATGAAATATTCAGGTTGCCCTCATTGGTCAAAACCTAAAACCTCTCAGTTCGAAGATTTGTTCGGATAAATTTTTTTAGTGTAATATCACTTATGATATTTCCTTTACTAGTTATGAGTTCAGCCTTAACTTTGGCTGCTGTGGCTGCATATTTCAGCATAATAGGCCTTACCACGATATTTCCTGGAGTTTTTTGGGCTATAGTTGTCATGGGAGGATCTTTAGAGGTAGGAAAGTTAATTACTGCTGTCTGGCTTCACAGGAATTGGAAGTCTTGCGGAATTACCATTAGGTCTTACTTAACTTTTTCAGTTTTAATATTATCCCTAATAACAAGCATGGGTATTTTTGGATTCTTAAGCAAGTCACACATAGAGCAAGAGTCCGGCTCAGATTCAATTGAGTCTGAAATAGAAATGCTTGACAGCAAGCTAGAATCAGCCAGCAACAAGAAGCTATCCCTTCAATCTCAGAAAAAAACCTCGGAAGAATTAAAAGCAGAAGACTACCTTTCCATACAAAGAATGAATGAAAGATTAAAGAGTTTAGATTTAATCATATCTGAGGTAAGATCTAAAGGTGGATTCTCTTCTTCTAAAAACATAGCTCAAGCTCAAGAGGGGCAAGTCAGCGAAAGATCTCAAATATCTTCAGAGAAAATTAAAATTCAAGAAAGAATGGAAGGATATCGATCCAATATAGAATTGAACATATTTCCAGCACTAGAAAAATTGGAAGAAGATTATTTATTAATTAAATCAGAAAAGAATAAACTAAACTTACAACTGAGCCAACTTAATGCTGAGTTAGGCCCAATTAAATATATAGCAGAGGTAATCTCTGACTTTGGGGGGCCAGAAATAGGAGCAAGCTCTGCAGTCAGGATGGTCATATTAATATTAATATTTGTGTTTGACCCTCTCGCAATACTTTTAATTGTAGCTGGCTCTGCAAGCTTAAGGGAGTCTCAATCTCAACATATGCCTAAAGATATGCTAGCCTTAAGGAGTAAAATAATATCAGAGCTGGAGATGCACATAGGAGAAGGTAAACCTGTAGAATCTTTCATAGAAAAATATCAAATATAGCTTGACTTTTTAATTTAATTCTGCTAATATATTAAACAATGTTAGCTCTATTCAAAAGTCATTACTCTATAGGAAAAAGTATACTCAAAGTATCGGAACAAAAAGGATCTAAAGTTGCCAGTGTATTTGGAATCGCATCCAAAAATAAGCTGAAGCAAGTTATAATGGTAGAGGATTCACTAATCGGCTTCCTTGAATCCCAAAAGTGTGCCAAAGACTTAGGTATTCAGTTAATTTTTGGCTTAAGAATTTCAGCATCACACACAGATCTTAATTCTAGCTCAAAATGCACACACAAAGTCATAATTTTTGCAAAAAACGACAAAGGCTGCTCCTTACTTAATAGTATATACTCACACTCATTTTGTGAAAACGACGGGTTACTAGACTTCTCCCACTTGAAGTCCCTGTGGGATGAAGATAGCCTCAACATGTCTATCCCATTCTATGATTCTTTTTTGTTCATGAACACAATGCATTTCTGCAGTTGCATACCAGATCTATCTTTCCTTTCTCCTCATTTTTTAATCGAAAACAACGGGTTACCCTTTGACAGAAGAATGCAGTCTATAGTAAAATCTTATTGCACATCAAATGGGCATGATTACTCGACAGCTAAGAGCATTTATTATGAGGACAAAGAAGACTTTCATGCATACCAAACATATAAATGTATCTGTTCGAGACAATTCAAGCAGAGGACATTAGATGTCCCAAATTTCGACCACCTTGCAAGCGATAGCTTTAGTTTTGAAAGCTACTTAGAAGATAATAAATAGGAAACAATTAATACATAAAATATATGAACAAAAAAACTGTACTAAAAATTAAAAAAGCAATCAATTTTCAAGAGGGGGTAGCCGAACAGCGAAGATTCATGAAGGCGATTAAAAAACAATATAATAACCTTAACAATTTAGAGAGAAAGTCTTTACTCTTGGAGTTAAATAAAACGTTTGAAGGCAAATCAATCAAATGAAGGAAAACTTATTAAGATTTAACAAGAATCAAAAGTATTTATTTTTCGATTTTGAAACTTGCTGTCTAAATTTAGGCTCTCTAGATAATAAACCTTGGCAACTAGGTTACATGACTATAGAGAATGGAGAGATCACATTAAAGAAAGATTGCTGGCTGCATTGGGACGATCTTAAAATGTCCAAGACAGCGGCAAAAATGACAGGCTGGACAGAAAAAGAGTATAAAGATAAAGCTAGAGACCCCTTATCAGCTCTTAACGATTTTGAAAAACTCTTATACGACAAGTCTTACATCAATGTCGGGCACAACATACTCGGGTTCGACATTTATATTCACGGCATATATCGAAGGTGCCTAGGAAAGATCCCTGATTATTCATACATAGATAGATCTATAGATACCCTATGCTTAGCTAAGGCAATCAAGAACGACATCAAAAGATGCACAGATTCAGATTTTTTCAGCTGGCAGTATAAATTATGCAACATGATTGACAGAAAATCAAAAAAGAAACTTATGGACTTATGCAAGGATTACGATATTAGTATAGATGAAAGTCGACTGCACGATGCATTGTATGACATCGAGCAAAACTATGAAGTTTTTAAAAAAATGATATGGGAGGTAGAGGTATGAGTTTTCTCAATCAATTCACACAATACGAAGAGTATGCCCCTCCGGGAGTATTGCTTCCCAGTCTTGAAATATTACCTAAATACTACAAGAATCTAGATCTAAGCGAAGATGTATCTAATTTTGATTTCCTAAGAAAGTTATGCATGGACGGTGTCAAAAGAAAAGGTATAGATAAATTTAAAAATAAAAAAATATATTACGAAAGAGTAAAGGAAGAGCTTACAATTTTGAAGGATCTAGGCTTCATAGATTATATATTATTAAATTGGGATATACTTAACTTCTGCCATGAGAATAAAATACCGACTGGCCCAGGTAGAGGTTCGGCTGCAGGCTGCTTGGTTCTTTTCTTGATAGATGTAACTAAAGTCGACCCAATAAGGCACGAGTTATTTTTTGCGAGGTTCGTTTCTAAAAGTAGAGCTCGAAAAATAAATAAGAACGGAATTACATATCTAGATGGAAGCTTACTAGCTGATGTTGATAACGATATAGCTTATGAGCATAGGCAGACAGTAATACATTACATTGAGCAAAAACATCCAGGAAGAACTGCAAACATATTAACATTGAATACACTGAGCAGTAAACTTTGCATTAAGGAGTGCGGCAAAATTGTAGGAGGATTTACAGAGGAAGAGGTTAATGATTTGAGTTCTTGTGTGCCCAAGAAATACGGAAAAGTTGCACCATTATCTGATTGCTATTCAGATAGTTCTAAATTTCAGGAGTGGGCCGACAGCAACCCTCAAGTTTTTTCTATTGCTCAAAAAATAGAAGGCTTAAATAAAAATACAGGAGTACACCCATCCGGCATAGCTATATCAAATAGAGAAATGTCTGAAATTTGCCCAATGCAAAGAACTCCTGAGGGCAACTTGATTACTGGTTACGACATGAACTGGGTCGCCGAACTAATGGTTAAATTCGATATTCTCGGATTAAGAACTTTAAGTGTGATCTATGATGTCTGTGATACTTTAGATATTGATATATATAATGTAGATTTAAATGATGTGGAAATATATAAACCTCTACAAAATTTAGAAAACCCTCATGGGTTATTTCAAATTGAAGCTGAGACAAATTTTAGAGTTTGCCAGAAAATTAAACCTAAAAGTATAGAAGAATTAAGCGCGGTTATAGCTATCGCCAGGCCTGGAGCTTTAGAGTTTGCTGATAGTTATGCGGAGTATGTTAAGACTTCTAACTTCCAAAGCATACATCCTTTCTTTGATGATGTACTTGATTATACCGGAGGTATACCTCTATACCAAGAGCAGTTGATGAAAATGGCTGTTAAAGTTGGCTTCAGTCTTGACGAGTCAGAGCAACTAAGGAGGATAGTTGGAAAGAAAAAGGTTGAAAAAATGGCAGAATGGCAAAAAAAGATAGATGCTAAAATTAAAGAAAACAATCTACCTATAGAAGTCGGAGAAATTCTATGGAAAGTTGCCGAAGATAGTGCAAATTATTCATTCAATAAGTCGCACTCAATAGCTTATGCTACACTTGCAGCATGGACTGCCTACTTAAAGTTTCAACACCCTAAAGAATTCTTCCTTAGCTTACTTAAAATGTCCGAGTTTGAGCCTAATCAGCAAGACGAAATATCTAAAATCAGCAGAGAGCTTTCTTATTTTAATATAAATTTACTTCAACCTAATTTAATTAAGTCTAGTTTTGACTTTACAATAGATAAGAACAATATTAGATTCGGATTAAATAGCATTAAGGGTGTTAGTGATAAATCCCTTAAAGCTTTAGCTGAATTTAGAGGTTCTAAGACCACTAATAAGTATGACGTTTTCCTATCCGCAAAACAGGCAGGTTTAAACATAGGTATACTTTCAGCCATTATTCAAGCTGGAGCATTAAGCGAGGACTCTTCATTAAGTAGGCCTAGGCTTGCCTTAGAAGCTCAAGCATTCAACTTGCTAACTGACAGGGAGAAGAGAAACTTCATGCAGCTTGGCGAAAAATTCAACTACGACATACTTGAGTCAATACACGCTGCAAAATCAGATGCAATGCTAGCAGAGGATGGCAAGCCTCTCATGAAAGAGTCAAGATTTAATACATTTAAAGAAAAATATTATAAATACAAAAAAATATATGAACAGAATGTGCAATATGAAAAATTTGCAAACTGGTTTTTTGAGAGAAAGCTTCTAGGTTACAGCTATTCTTGCAGACTTAAGAATGCTTTCGACAATAAAGACAACTCAATTAAAGACTGCCTGCACTATAAATTAATGGCTAGTGGTGACAAATGTAAATTTATAGGGGTAGTAGAAGATTCTTTCTCAAAAACTAGTAGCAATGGAAATAAATATATAAAAGTTTTATTAACTGACGAAGTTGGCAGCCTCCCCGGAATCATGGTTGACTCTAAGAGAAAAAAAACCTGCACAGAATACTTAGACAAAGGTAATGAAATTCCAGCTAAAGATAGTATAGTTGTTATCGTAGGCAGAAAGGCTGAAGATGTTCTATTCGTTGACTCAATGTCAATAATAGACGAAAAGATTTTCATGAAGCTAGGTGATATAAAATAGTGTATTATATATAAGACATACAAAATATGCCATCAAACTACACTCCTAGGTGCCAAGAAATACTTCAACTATCCAAAACGCTTGCTCAAAAATTTGGGAACACCGAGGTATCTCTAGACCATATATTACTATCTTTTCTAAAAGTTGATACATTTCTACTACCCTTTCTCGCGGAAAAGCTTGAGTTGGATTTTAGTAAAATTACAGACCTAGTAGTAAAAACTTTAGACTATAACTCCCAAGAGAACGAGAAGTCTAAAGGAAGTATACCCTTAGGGAGAGATACTCAATTTTGTCTTGAGTTCGCATCTCAACTATCGGCAGAAAAAGATCATTCATATGTAAGTGTTGAGCACATCTTGTATGCAATGCTTTCAGACATAACATCTCCAATTATCGATTATTTCTTAGCTTGCGATATTAACGTAGACGGAGTTCTAGCTCTACTGGAAGAGATTTTAACTTATGATGTTATATATAATCCAGAAATTAATATGCCTGGAATGAACTTCTCTAGCTCCAACTCTCCCCATCAACCCAGCTATAATGAAGCTGATAAAGACGCCATAGAGAGTTATAGTTCAAATTTAAACTATCAAGCTAGGTCTGGAGATTTTGATTTCATATCTGGAGGAGATAAATATATATCTCAACTAGAGGAAACTCTGTGTAGAAAAATTAAATCTTGCGCTTTAATTGTGGGCGATGCAGGAGTAGGTAAAACAGCTTTGGTTGAAAATTTAGCCAACAAAATAGTCTCCCTTAAGTGCAATGATTATTTATTAAATAAAAAAATAATATCCCTTGATTTATCATCAATGATTGCTGGCACTAAATATAGAGGGCAATTTGAAGAAAGATTAAAATCTTTCATAGATGCAGTCATTCTAGATAAGAATATTATTTTATTTATTGATGAAATTCACACTCTAATTGGAGCTGGAAACTCAGAAGGTTCCTTGGATGCGGCGAACATACTCAAACCTTATATATCTAAAGGTCAAGTCACTTGTATTGGGGCTACCACATTTGAAGAATATAAAAAATCGTTCGAGAAAGATTCAGCATTAAAAAGAAGGTTCAAAATGATCAAACTTGATGAGCCAGATGAAAAAACTTGCAAAAAAATATTAGATAACCTAAAAGAAGATTACTCTCTGTTCCACTCTGTCATATATGAAGACTCTGCGATCAATGAGGCTATTGCCTTATCCGTTAAGTACATAAATGACAGAAAGCTTCCAGACAAAGCTATAGATTTAATAGATCAGGCAGGAGCCGCAGTTAAAATTAGATCGTTCAAGAAGCCTAGCATGGCAAAAAAAATGGAAAAAGTTTTAACTAATGATGAGATAAGCAACTCAATTAAATCTTCAGTATTTGATTCATACAAAAAACTTATGGAGAAATGGGCAGAAGATAGAGCCATACCTACTGTAAGCTCAAAAGATATTAGAGAAATTATTTCTAAAAATCTAGACATACCAATAGAATCCTTAAATGAAACTACTTCTAAAAAACTTCTCTGCTTGGAAAGTAAAATGAATAAATCTGTCATAGGTCAAAGCGAAGCTATTTCAAAAATCTCAAATTCATTGTTCAAATCTCAGTGCGGATTGAAAGATCCACATAGACCAATAGGTAGTTTTCTATTTCTAGGGAAAACAGGAGTAGGGAAGACCTTAACCTCTAAAGCTTTAGCTAAACATTATTTCGGCTCAGACTCAAAATTAATCTACTTTGACATGAGTGAATTCAGCGAGTCAACTGCGGTGAGTAAAATGTCTGGCTCGTCGCCAGGATACATAGGGTACGAGAAGGGTGGCATTCTGACTGAGAAAGTTAAAAGGAATCCACATTCAGTATTACTTTTTGATGAGGTTGAAAAAGCCCACCCAGTAGTACTCCAATCTCTACTTCAAATCTTAGAGGAAGGTAGACTTACAGACAATGCTGGAGACGAGGTGTCTTTCAAGAACACTATTATTATTTTGACTAGCAACTTAGGCGCGGATCTAATTGATAAAAAAGGCTCTGTTGGTTTTCTACATAGCAAAGATTCCAATCAAGACCGCATATTCAACGAAGCCAAAAGGAAATTAAGTCCGGAATTAGTTAATAGGTTTGATGGCATAGTATTATTTAATAACTTTTCCGAAAAAGATTTAACTAAAATAATTAATATTGAATTAGCTCAAGTTAAAAACAAATTATCAAAAAAAGGAATCAAATGTTACATGACCTCAAAAGCTAGAAAACATATCCTTAAAGAGACAATACGTTATGACTTAGGTGGCAGACCTATTAGGCGAATTATGCAAAATGAAGTGGAAGTGGCTATAGCTAAATTTATTATCAATAATGAAAGCTCTAGTGTAAACATAGATTACCTAGATCAAGATTTTATTTGTTATGATAAGCCCACTGTACGAAAAAAGAAATAGAGTTAATTACGGAAACGAGTTTCTATATACTAGTTTTAATGCAACAGGCTATCATTTTAATGACAATACTGCCGACGACCCGAGCTGTGACTTAAGAAATATAAGATGGACAGACTGTTCGGGCAATCTAGTGAGACAGTTACATAGAGTACAAGCAATTAATTACGGATTTAACCTTCAATTTAAAGACGCGAATGAATTTGGTAGAATAGCAAGGACAACCAAGGTTGCCGTAGATTCTCCAGATGTAACTATAGATTTCGAGTATTTTTTAGCTGATGGATATAACGAGCAAGTAATGGGCTTTATTACTGATGGCGAAACTCAAGCCTTGTATCACCATTTAACAATGAAGGGTAGAATGGGTCAGAACTTTTTCATAGGGGTTGCCCCAGAAGGCAGAGATGTAATTAATGCAAACTTATCCTACGAGGAAGAGAAACGTAGGACTATAGGTATAGGTAATGCATTCCTTAGCCAATACGCAGTAACTGCTGAGTTGGGTTCCATACCTAAGGCCAGAATAAGCTTTGAAGCTTTTAACATGAGGTCATATTATGGAGCCTGCAACCTTCCTATTCCAGCAATTAACCCCGTAGAAGATTGCGGAACCCCAAATGTAAACTTTAGTTTACCTGACACATATGAAAGTTTTGTTTATGAGACTCTAAGCGGTTTAGAGGACATAGTCCTACAGGACGGAGTGGGAGGCCTAAGGCCTGGCGACATAAAGATAGACCTAGATGATGGAGGCTTCTTTAGTAGGCAGCTGAGCGGCCTAAATGAGTACTCCAATGGGGGAGCACATATACAAGGCTTTACTATCAACATGCCAATAGGTAACACGAAAATTAGGAGGCTAGGAGGAAAATATGAATTCGCAAGAGTTCCAAACTTTCCAGCAACAATTGAGGTTCAGGTTCAAGCTTTAGTATCTTACTTAAAAGAAGAGAATTTGTTTGCTCAACTATGCTCAAGCAAGAAACATAATTTAATATTAAGCCTCGAAGACTGTAGGTCTATTTCTGAATGCGAAGGAACACTAATTCCAGATGCCACAAATATGGCTTACTACTTAAAGGGAGCTATATTAACATCCGAAGGCTTCTCTTCTTCTATATCTGATAACAAAATCGTAAACTTAACTTTTACAGTTCCAGTTGGAGGAGCTGACGACAAAGACGATGGTTTATTTATTTTTGGCAAAAGTTTCTTCCCTGAAAGGCCTAAATTATTAGTCTGGGGCAACCCTGTTTAAATTTGCTTGACTTTATTGTTAACTTGAAGTATTATATTTAAAGTTCTTTGAAATTTTATGTTGGGGGTGTACTGGATTCGACTGATGTCAATTTTTTTCACCGCAAGTCGGAGACGCACTGGGCTTCGATACAAAAGTGCAAAGCTTCACATGGCGCTCAAAACCGTGTTAAAGCTTTTGGTTTTAAAAATCGATTCGCTGCAAAGCGACTTGGTTTCAAGAATCAAAGGCTTGCTCTGGCAGCATAAACACCTGTCACCTCTTATCTTTTGACACAGATATTAAGAATAAGGGGTAATCTATCTGTAAAAGCAGAAAAGGTTTACTTGTTAATAAACTGTAGTTCACTGATTATTCGGGGGCAAATAATTGAAACAGGTAGTTAGATTCTAATATCATAACTATAAAAAAAATTAGATAAACTTGTAGACGTGTCTTAATGAAAGCACTCAGGACAGGGGTTCGACTCCCCTCACCTCCACCATAAAATTTTTATAAACTGCATATACTCAAAAAAATTTACTGAACAAAAATAAAAACTAAGTGGACGATAACTTCAACAATCTAAATAATTAATTTTTTCCTTGACTTTCAACTATTTAAATAGTATAATTAGCCCAATCTAAATGAACTTACTATCAAAAACAAAAACCTACCTAGTAGGCCACATGCAATACTTAAGTGGCAGAAACTGGAGGGAAGAAGTTACTGAAAAGCTTTCTGAAATCAAAATAACCTGCTTTGATCCCTATAAAAAGCCATTTGTTAAAGATGTAGAAGAAGATGAAGCTTCCAGAATTGAAATGGAAACTTGGATGAAGACAAAGCAATACGACAGAGTATCTGAAAGAATGAAAACAGTCAGGTCATACGACCTCAATTTAGTCGACAGGTCAGACTTCATAGTTGCACACTTAGTCCCCGAAGTCGCAAGCTGGGGTAGTGCTGAAGAAATCGTAACCGCTATAAGAATGAAAAAGCCAATTTTTATCAGTATGGAGGGAGGCAAATCTAAAACTCCCTTATGGCTTCTCGGAATGTTGCCACATAAATACATCTATAACAGCTTAGAAGAAGTTATAGACATGATTTATGCTATAAATAGCGGAGTTAAGCCTATAGACTCAGACAGGTGGAGGCTCCTTCAAGAGCAGTATAGATAAAATTTTACAAAAATATGAAAACATCACCACACATACAAGGTTTATATTACAAGTTAATAGGTTCAAGAAATATGCTAATAGCAGATATTAAGCTATTTTCAGTTCAACCATCAGGAGAAGTTTTAGATTTCTCTAAATCTTTAGCTTCAATTTTAGAGAAAGTCTCTTCCCTGGATTCACAGATAGAAGTTTTAGTAAAACTATTCCCCGAACTTCGCGCAGACTCAGAAACTAAAGCAGAACCTAAAGCAGAACCTAAAGCAGAACCCAAAGTAGAACAGTCAGCTCCGCCAACCGTAAATCGCCCGAATATTAAACCTGCAGCCATGGAACCTACGGATTTATATAAAGACGGAAGTGTGTTGTCTAAGTTTAAATAGTTTTTAATTTATTAATTAAATCAATATAATTAAATTCATTTAATAATTTAAGCTTTATTTGTCCACTTGGACCAACATGAACTCCACTCTGATCTTCTCCATCTAAAATTAATCCGTCTATAAAATCATGAGCCCCATAGCTCTTAACCCAACTCCAGTAAATAGACCTAGTTCCATCTGGACATTTTATTAAATTCTCAAAACTAAGGAAAGACTTAGCGAAAAGAGTTACATCTCTAAAACAACTTATTGAACTGGGAGGCTCAGTTAATACAGAATCATATATTATAACCATACAAACAATACGTACACTATGTTAGAAGAACAAAACAATAAATCAGATTGGTCAAAACGCGAAATTGGAGCTTTCTGGACGAAAGATAGCTCTAAAGGTAAATATCTTTCGGGCAGCATCGAAGTCGATGAGCTAGGAGTTAAGAAGAAGATGAGGGTTGTCATGTTTCCTAATAGATTCAAGGATAACGATAAGAAGCCAGATTACGTTTTATACATATCTCAAGACTCAGAATCTCAGTCAGAATCTAAGGTTGAAGTGAAACCTGAAGTTGAAGAAAAAAAAGAAATTCCCGACACTTTAGTGTAAGAACTATTCATGAACACTTCCTATGGATTAATTACTACATCAGAACTCTTAAAAGAAAAAGACCCTAGCGGATCTTATACATTTTCAGGAATAACTCAAAAAAGCTTTAACTCTATTAAGGAAAGCTCAGGAGAGGAAAGTGCTCTCACTGAACTAGCAAGTAGAATACATCACAATTTAAGTTTAACTGAGAACATAATTGAATTTATTCCAAAAGTAAATATAAATCACTACAGGATAAGTAGTTCTTTATTTAGCTTGTTGTGTGATTTTAGTGATGATCTTCAAATTTCTCTCTCAGACCTACCTGACAAAGAATCCATAGAGTCAAAAGTAAGAGAAATAGGTTTTCTAGCTCGACAGCACAATGTTACTCTGTCAATTTGTCCAGATTCTACAAATAGCTTAATTACGGAAGATGAAAAATCACTATCTAGAGCAACTAACGAGTTAAATTTTCATAGTTGGTTCTTTGAGATTGCAGGATTCCCATCTAATGCATCAAATCCTATAATAATTAAACCTTTTGGTGAACCTACATCTGGATCTCACGAAAATGCTGTCAATTCTGTCAAATTATTTTATAAGAACTTTAAAAAGCTTAATAAGGAGACTCAAAACAGAATAGTTATACAAAACGAAACTGACGGTTTCTGGGACTGTGTAAATTTATTTAAATACTTCCACGTTTATCTTAATGAAAAGTTTGACGACGGGATGATACTGAGTTATAATAATTATGCGGACTCAGCTAACCCAGGCTCATTTTCTGGCAGCGAAATAGTAGAAGCTGAAGTAAACATAGGGGCATTTCATGAAACGTGGATGGGGGTAGTTCCCGTCTACTTATGGACCGAAAGAGATCAAAGTAACCCCAATATATCCCTAGAGTACCTATCAAAGCCAATTCCTGACTTTAATTATAACATTAAATGGGAGTGCGATGTGAGAAAGAAAGATAAAGCGATTGCTCTATATACAATGCCAGAAGACGAAGATAAGGTCACGGAAGAAGTAATTATGGCTATTACGAAAAATAAGTATAAAAAATCAAAAGATGCGTCTAGAGCTTTTAATGCTCTTTATGACTCTCAATAAAAATTTTAATGCAAAATACTAACCAATATAAAACTAAATTTTCAGATATCGCAAAGTCGAAAGGCTATAAAGTCCTAAATCCTTCATTCAATGAAAGAAAAAACAACATAGACACAAAGCTTGAAGGTCATATAAATCAAAAGCCTACAGTCATTTCTGTTGACATTAAGAAAAAAAATGGGAAAAAAAATTCAGAATGGGTATATATAGAATTTAAAAATAGCAAAGGCGGGGAAGGTTGGGTGAATAAAGGAGCTCAATTTATTTCATTTGAAACAGCTAAAGGGTTTATCTTAGTTCCAAGGAAACAGTTAGTTAGCTATCTCTCCTCAAGTCAGATCGTCCGATGGGATCTACCATACGTAGACAAGCCTTGGTTTTGTAAATATAGATTATTTCGTAGGCCAGGAACCGTAGAAACTATTACTCAAATCCAAATTAAAGACTTACTTAATGTCGAAGGATCACAAGAATGGCTGAATCTTTAAGTATTATTTTTGAAAGTTTTTGGAATTTTATAGGAACTTTAGTTATAATATATTCATTAGGTTATGCCACTGCATTACCTTTTTATTGGTATTATAAATTAAAACAAATTAAATTAAACAAATCTACATGGACTCACCAGTAACCCTAAATTAATAATTATTAAAATAAACCATGACTAAACAAAACGGACGAAAAAGCAAGGAAGATATTTTTTATGTAGTAACTCGAAACGGCAGAAGGGCTTGGCCTAAAGACTATTGGACTATTGCTGAAGCTAGAATGCACGCAGACTCGCTAGTTTCGTCCTTAAAATCCTTCGGAGGCAGAAATAAGGACTCAGTTGTCATTGTTGAAACCTCCCATCCAGAAAATATTACTTAATTTCTTAAAATAGTTCTTGACTTTCTAGCCGTACAATGATAAGATGTATTCTTATTATGAAATTCGAAACATATTTTATCAATTATATTTTAAATAAGTTCTGCCCAATTATAGTTGTGGCATTATTATGCTTTAATGCATTAGACTTTAAATCGTTTGAGCCTTATGTCATATTATTGATGATGCTTTTCTCTCAAAAGTTTCACCAAGAAGAAGGTTATAGCCTTAGGTATTGCGAATCAAAAGGAATCAATTTAGATGATTAATTACATCTTACAAAAATTCAACCCTTGCTATAGAAGGTACTATTTAGTATATAAAAACCTAAACGGAAAAATTAAAACCTATCAAATAGGTTGCATTGATTTATTTAATTCCTTTGGAAACAAAAAAGATGGTAGATCTAACATAGGATTTAAAGCTTATTGTTTTGGACGCAAAGAAGTTAGATCTTTTAGGCACGATAGAATAATATCAATTACTAAAAAATAATTTTGACAAAAGCATTAGTAATTTTATTATTAATATGTTCGGCATGCTTAATCTATGCTATTTATTTATTTAAAAAAAAACAAATTAACGCAGAATCTTTATCTCTAAGCAATGAGAGATTAAAAATTCAAATAAACCAATCAGAACATAACTTTAAGAATATATCAGAACAGCTTAACTCATCTAACTTAAATTCAAAAGAAAGAGAGGCTAATCTTTACGAAACTATATCTAAACTTCAAAAATCACTAGACACAGAGCAAAGATCTATAGAGGAGAGAAACCACACCCTTAAGTCTAAAGAAAAAGAGCAATCAGTTATAATTTCTGATTTGCAATTAAAATTATCGGAAGAAACTCAAAACAGAAAAAAAATACTATCACAAAAGAAGAGCGGGGAAGTTAGATTAGGGCATGTTGCCGAAACTTTAGCTCCATTTTTAGATCAATTTGATTTTGATCCAGAATCTTGCTCATTTCTAGGTCAACCAATAGACTACATCTCTTTCGGTGAAGACGAAATAACTTTCATTGAAGTCAAGAGCGGAAATAGCCAATTAAGCTCCAAGCAGCGGTTTATCAGAGATCAAGTGAAGTCAAAACTAATATCTTGGAAAGAGGTAAGAATTAAGTAAATTTTAACAACAAAAAACAAATGAAAACAAAAATCGTATCATTATTGCTAGCCTTAGGGCTTATTACTAACGTCGCTCTTGCGAGCAACTCTGCCAGTATTGGGTATACTTCTGATTTTTTTTACAGAGGTGAACAGAAAGCTAAGGAGTCAGTTCAATCTAAAATTGATCTCAGCTCCGAAGTTCTTAGCTTGCAGGCTTTTTTGCATGCATGCACCAATCAGTCAGTTGACACAGGCTCCGACAGCTATAACTTATCTGTATCTCTAGGGAAGTCATTCAGTGATGGACTAGTTTCTCTTTACGGAGGCTTTAGTCATTATGAAGATGTTCCTGGAAATGCTCTATCTGAAGTTTTTATCAGAGCTTCATCAAATGTACTACTAAATCCTTCTGTTTCTATTTTTAGAGATATCGATGACGAGCTGTTCACTTACGAAGTTTCTCTGGGGCATTCATTAGATCTAGGGGTAGCATCTCTTGGCGTCGATGCTGCCGCAGGGAGTACCGATTTAAGCTCTTCAAGCGAAAGAACTTACTATGGTATTGGGGCGAACCTCTCAAGGCAATTTGGTGGGTCATTGGCGGCACTATCAGTCGATTACATTGATGCTGACGATATCGATAGAGAATTCGTGTTTGGAACTTCCTTAACCTTTAAATTCTAAAAATTATGAAAGATACACTAGAAACAATCAAATCCTATGCCGGGGGAATTACCGGCGTTTTACTATCATTCATTGGGCTATTAGTAATTGCTCAAGTAGTGTTTGGGGAGTCTGCCCCAATTAACGTAATCGGAAACCTGCAGTCCATTGTTAATGGGTTCGTAGGTTCTGGAGCTAGCCTTGCTGGAGTAATCACACTACTTCTTATTGTGGCTCTGCTAGGTAGAGGTTCAGAAAAGAAATAAAGATAATTTATATCTTGACTTTTACGGAAAGGACGGCTATAATAGCCGTCCTTTCTTATTTATAAATATATGAAAATATTATCACTTTTTGCAAATGTAGGGTTCGGCGAATTTTACCTTAAAGACTTAGGTCACGAAGTAGTTGTCGCTAATGAATTACTTCAAGATAGGGTTGATTTCTATAAAAAATTCTACCCAGATCATAAGGATGTGATATGTGGCGATATATCAAAACAAGGAGTTCAAGATAAATTAGTTAAAGCTTGCGATAATCATGGAGGGGTAGACATTATAATTGCCACACCTCCGTGCCAAGGAATGAGTATAGCTAACGCAAAAAAAGACACAGAAGACCCAAGAAACACACTCATAGTTCACGCAATGAACGTTTTTAATCGAGTTAGGCCAAAATATATGCTAATAGAGAACGTTCCTCAAATGGCTAAAACTTATATTTTTTACAAGAAAAAGCTGTACAATATAATAGATTTTATCAAATCACGACTTCCAGAAAATTTTGAATGCATTTACGAAACTATGAATGGCAAGCATTGCGGAAGCCCTCAGTCGAGAAGTAGGTCCATATGTCTAATATCAAAGAAAGGTTCATGGAGACATCCAAAAGAAAAAACAGCAATAACTACGGTGCGTGAAACGATAAGTCATTTATGTTCTCTGGAGAGCGGGGAATGCTCCTCAGTGAAATGGCACTTTTCTCCAAAGCATAACGAAAGGCATATAGATTGGATGAAAAACACACCAACAGGAGACACTGCATTTAACAATAAGGAGGATCACTTTCCTTATGTACTTGAGGATGGCAAAAAGAGAAGGATTTACGGTTTCTCGACTACATATAAAAGAATGGACTGGAATTCTCCAGCTCCGACAGTTACAATGACAAACGGATCAATCTCAAGCCAGAATAATGTTCATCCAGGAAACAAAAATCCTGATGGGACTTATTCTGATGCTAGAGTACTGTCAATAAGAGAGGTATTGCTGCTGTGCGGATTACCTGAGGGTTGCTTAGATCAATTCGCTCGCCTGCAAAAAGACGGATCTTTTAAGTACGAATACAACCAATCCTTCATCAGGAAAGTTTTAGGTGAGTTATTTCTCCCCAAAATGGCAAAGTATATAATTTCTACAATCCCAAGTAATGATGTTGATGTCGAAGACAACTCTAGACAGCTTAAATTTGACTTCTAAAATATGATAATTAAAAAGCTAACACACATAAACTTTAAAGATGGAGAATCTCACCATTTAGTCAATTTATGCGAAGAAAACGAACACTTGTTGAAGATTCGCGAATGCTGGGATAATAAATCCCACTTATTTATTAAAGACAACAGTTTAGTTCGGGGGTCTCCTGGCTTTTGGGACTACCCCAATATAGATAATAAATTCAAAGAATCTTGGTCTACGGTCTTAAGATTGAAAGCTTTAAATAATTTTCGCAACTTCCTTAGGTATGAGGGAGATAATAAAACAATGCCATTACTACTTTCATCAGTTTTTTTTAATTGTCATACTGAAGCTACTATTGATTTTTTAGTTAAAGCAGTTGGAGCCAATAAAAATTTACAAAAAAGACATCCTATTCATTTTTGTTACGATTTATTGACGGGGTGGATCCCAGAAGTGGCCATAGGAGCCCTGGACATTGAGAAATGTGGGTGTGATGCTGACTATAAGTTTGCAGCTAAAGGAGGAATTGATAGCTCTGAAGACTTCTTGTTGTCTGGATGCCCACTTGAGCTCGTTTGCGATTTTACAGGCAAGGTCAAAAGAGAGTCTCTCCTTAATTTTAGGTACAATAAACTTAATAGCTTAATCAAAAACGGCGGCTACCTATTAATACTATTGAGTAAATCTTTTGAATATTATCTCCACGACATAAATAAATACTCGGAACTGTTAAATATTGAATATAAAGATGAGATTATACCGTGGTCAAGGGAAGGTGAAAAAACAAGAGGCTACGAAATGTCTGGAGACTTTAACTCCTTAAAGCTAAAAGATTTGACTTTAGAAAACCTCAACAAATCCTTTAATGATATAAAACTAAAGGAAGCAAAAAAATTTCCCCAAAAGCAGCTTGAATTATAGTGGACCATATATTATAATAACATTATGAATGAAGATTTAAATTACGGAGGCCCTAAAGACTATGACGAACAGACAGATGCATTTCGCTTTGAATTAGACGACTTAGTATATAGATACATCGATGAGTTCGACATCAACACTATAACAATGATAGGAGCTTTGAGGGAAAAAATGCAAGAGCTCATAGAGTCAGGAAATCAAGATATCGATATAGATATAGGTGAAGATTTAGATTAAACAATAAATAAAACAATAAATATGAGTAAACTAATAGGAGTAGCAGGATTCGCTAGGTCAGGCAAAGATACCTTCTTTGAAAGAAGTAGAGATATCCTTGAGAGAGAAGGTAAGAAAGCTTGCAGGTTCGCTTTTGCTGATGCATTAAAACACGAGTCAGATGAATTTTTAAAAAAGAACGTAGGAATTTCCGCATTTACTGAAGATTCAAGCGAGAAAGAAATCATTAGGCCTTTTTTAGTAACTTACGGAACTCAGCTGAGGAGAAGGCTTGACGAAAATTGCTGGATTAAATCAATCCAAGATCAAGTTGCAGAAAAAATTGACCAAGGGTTTTATGTTTTTATTACTGACGTAAGATTCAAAAACGAAGCAGAATGGATCAAATTAAACAATGGCAACTTAACATACGTTTCCCGTGAGGGTGTAGGCCCAGCGAACCATGACGAAAGAAAGCAATTGCATTTATATAAAACCTCCATCGATTACAATATATTTTGGCCAACCTTTGGAGAAAACGAAATAAATCTCGCAGATGAGTATGTATTGCCATTCCTATCTCATATAATTTCCAAAAGCTCTAAATTAGAGATGTTATTATAATATGTCTAAAGAAAAAAAGAAATACTCAGAAACTGAAAGTGGGAAAAAAGCCTTAAATAAAGCTAGAGAAAAATACGATTCAGAAAACAAAGATAAACGTAAAGAGCAAAAGAGAGACTACATGAGAAGAAAAAGGCTTAAAGATCCTAATTACTGCAAATGGAAATAGCTTGACAAGATTAGCGGTAAATGTTAATATGTAATGCATGGGAAGAAGAAAAAAACCAATACAATTAAAAGTTAAAAATGTTAAATTTCAGTTCGATCAATATTGGTCAATTAAATATACCGAAAGTTCGCCAGGATCAACAGATCAAGACTATAAAGTTATAGTTAAATCAAGATCTTCTGAACTTGCTAGAAGGATTTTAAAAAATAAATCTAAAGAGTCAAGCCCGAGCTGCAAGTTAAAAGGTATAAGCATTAATATGCTTCACACCAATTCAGTAATTAACGGCTTAAGATTAACAGTAAAGGATTGGGAGTGCATTAAAAATGCAGCTTTCCCGAATTCGGTTAATGTGTTATTTAGATTCACTTCATTAAGAACTGACAAACAGAAAATTCAGCTGGTAAAGCTCAGAAAAACTCAGCCTAAATTTAATGTAAATAAAATTAGCCAAAACTTCTCAAAGGAAGAGAAAAATTATATGAGATGGGAAGGGAAATGGAAACCTTGGCCTAAGGCTGAAAGAGATGCGTTCAAGGAGAGAATGTTTATAGGTCTAAAGCTGAATAATAACTGCAGATTAAAAGCTGCAAAATATATAGGAGTAAGCCAAAGATATTTCCAGCAGCTTCTTAAAAAATTCCCAGAAGTAGATTGGGCCAATGATTTTCCAGTTCAATATTACAAATTCAACGATTCTGATAACTCTAAAAGGATTACGGGTATTAGGGCCTCAAAGAAAAAACTCCAGCAGGCTTATATTGACAGGATGACACCTAAAGTAATAGCTCTAATAGAGAAAGGCGATTCTTTTAACTCAATATGCAAATCCTTAAAAACTTCAAAAATAACTATCAACAACTGTATTAAAAATCATGAGTATAAAAAATAAATTCGACGAATGGCTCATTTCCTACCAAGAAGATTTCTCTAGAATTATAGGTAAACATAGATATACTAATCATGCCCTAGATTCAGATGATTTACTTTCAGAAATAAATCTTGCCATAGTTAAAGATAAAGAAAAAATACTAAGTAGCGACATTGACAGTCAGGAAGATTTCGGTAAATTGATGTATACCTATGCACGTAATCACATCAAATGGAAGTCAGATGGAACTACCTCTAGGGACAAGAAATACATAAGTAAGAAGCAAGACTCAACTCACACGAATTCAGAAGGCTCCACCATAACCTTGTTTGAGCTAATGTGTGATGTTAAAGGTGAGGAAGATGAGTCTCAATCAAAATTAAATAAATCAGATAAAGCTGAAAATATAATTAAATATATAAAAAATTATAGTCATTTCTTAAATCCTCATCAGAAAAATGTACTAGATTTACTAATTATGGGTAAAAACTTCCCACAAATGGCAGAGCTTTTAGGGGTTAGCCACCAAGCAGTTCAGTGTGTTTGTTCGGACATTGTGGAAAAAATTAAATCCTACATAAAAATAGAAATAAGCTCTGAGGACGAATCCAAACTTCTATCTAAGGGTCATGAGTCAATTAAATATTTATTTGGGGCTGAAAGGCAAAAAGAAAGGAGTATTAGTTCGGTTTAAATGTGTATATATAATATATCATGTCCGAACCTAATTATAAATCCCACAACAATATAGCCTCATCTCGAAATTTCAACGTTAATTTTAATTATGCTTGGAATAACAAAGAAAATTACTGGTCTCCCATGGGGATCAGTCAGGCTGATATTTTGCTAAATAATGCAAAATCTAGTATTCACAAGTTTGGATCTTGCAGTATTTCCAATCAAGTTTCTCAATCTAGCCCAATTACTATTTGGGATGGCGGAGATCTTTATAATTTCCCTAGCAACCAAGGCGAATCTTTAGTAATTAATTCTGACGACCCTTCAGACGATCAAGCTATAGTGGTTATGGGGCTGGATGAAAATTTTCTTGAAAAAACCGAAACTGTCATCCTTGATGGCGTAACTGAGGTCCCTCTGCCTGGCAAATGGTCTAGAGTATTTAGAGCTTACAATGATGGATCTAGCGATCTAACTGGAGAAATTTATATAGGTCAAGGGGGTGGAGGAGATAGTTTTGCGGAAATACATGACGGAAACAATCAGACCCTGATGGGAGTTTATACTGTGCCTGATAATTATACCGGTTATCTTTTAAAATTTCATTGTTCAGCACAAAACTCTTCATCTGCTCAAATTAATTTTGTAACCCAAATTAGAACTAGAGATTATGGTAAAGTTTTTCGAACTAGGCGTATAATTTCTTTTTCAACCATTAATTCAGATGAAGAATCTTTACTTTTCCCAATTGAACTCCCACCTAAATCTGACATTATGTTCAATATAGTTGATTCTGACGGAAACAATGGCTCCGTAAATGTTGATTTTGATATAGCTTTACATTAATTGTGTAGAATATTATTGCTAATAATTTTATAATAATATATTAATATAAAAATGAACTTCAGGTCACTCGTAAACAAAGCTAAATATAAAAATGTATTTAACGCAATCCATAAGTCCCACTACTCATCAGGGTCGCACACAGAATCTCAAATTACTGAAATCGACCTAGCCTATTTTGATGTATTTAATAAATTAAAAAAGCTCCCAACTAAAGACTCATCAAAACTAGAGTTGCACCTTGAAGATGCTGAGCTTGATAAAGAGAAATATATTGCAGTCAATCTTTACGACGGAGATGAAGATCAACTTTATGCTTTAGATTTTCAGCCTTGGTCAGACTTAATTGACTGTGAAGTAAAATCTCATGCAAAATTAACCGATGATGAAATTGTGGCCCACTTATTATGGGAAATTACATTTTGGGGCTTTTCTGAAGAGAGAATAGCAGAACAGGCTAAATCTCTACCAAGCATAGATTAAAACCTATGCAAATTAAAAGTTTATACGAAATAGCTCCTCACAAAAAGTCTCCATACACTGTTGAGGCTGTAGTTGAAATCCCTAAAGGTACAAGCGTTAAGTACGAGTATGATTCTAGAGGTTTTTTTCGCTACGACAGATGCTTGACTAGTGCAATGGTGTACCCAGCTAATTATGGGTTTATTCCTTCTACATATGCTGATGATGGAGACCCTCTTGATATATTAGTTTACAATCAAGCTCCAATAGACAGAGGTACTGTGGTTGAGTGTTTAGTTGTAGGCGTTCTGGATATGGAGGACGAAGGTTCTACTGTAGGTATGCATAAAGACTACAAAGTTTTAGGGGTACCTACCTCCCACATCCGCAAGCTTAAATCGTTAAAAGATATCGACCCTTTATTTTTAGACATATCAAAAAATTTCTTTCTTCATTATAAAGATTTAAACAATAAAGAGGTTAAGGTTTTTGATTGGCACGAAAAAGAAACGGCGTGGGACATTATCAACGAATCAATCAATCAATTTCTAAATATTCAGCAAAAATGACTACATTAATCTTAATAGGAACATTGGCAGTTCTTTATCTTGCTTGCTGCTGGAATAAATACTAAATAAAATAATAAAAACAACTTTTTAATGTGTATGTAAATTACATATGAAAAGAAAGATTCTTATTATGGGGCTGCCAGGATCTGGCAAAACTACGTTGGCTGAAATTTTAGTTAAAAAACTAAAAGCAGCTTGGTTTAATGCTGACGCGGTCAGGCAGGATATATACTCAGAGCTTGGGTTCTCTCCTCAAGATCGACTATCTCACGCCACCAGAATGGGCAAATTATGCGATTGGGCCAAAATGGGCGGGAGTTATGTGATTGCAGATTTTGTATGCCCAACCCAAGAAACTCGGCAGGCATTTAATGCAGATTTCACAATATGGGTTGATAGAATTCAAGAAGGTAGATACGAAGATACAAATAAAATGTTTGAAAAACCCCTGAATTACGACTTAAGACTTATCGAAGGAACTGCAGAAGAGTGGGTCGATAAAGTTGTTGAAAAATTAGGCCAAACTGAAGAGTGGGATAATCAAGCCCCAACCGCCTTACTTATAGGCAGGTATCAACCATTTCACATCGGGCACAAGAGCCTTGTTGCTGAGGCCGTAAAAAGGACAGGTCAATGCTGCATAGCATTAAGAGATGTTGGCGGAATTAATGATAGCAATCCATACAATTTTGAAAAAGTAAAAAAAGAAATACACTCTGCTTGCATAGAATTTGGAAATAAAATTAAAGTCATTGAACTGCCAAATATCATGGATGTATTTTACGGCAGGGGAGTTGGCTATAATATTGAACAGTTGGAGTTAAGTAAGGAGTTGCAAGAAGTTTCTGCTACAAAAATTAGAGATGGCCAAATTGGTCAGGACGGAAAACCTTTAGGTAAAAGACCTGAATAATTTCTTGTGTAACTTACTGTGTGAGGTTTTTTTGTTTTTTATTGATGCTTAGCGGCTGCGTCCATAACAAGAGTCCTCAGGTTAATGACACTAACCTAAATCCACAAAATAGAGACTGGCTAAAAGTTTACGAGCACGAATTGAAAACGGCAATTGAAAATGATGACGGCGAGGCTTATTACTTCTTCTGGCCAGAATATTTAAAAGAATATGACAAAGAAAGATACAAATGATTTACTCTAATAAATTATGTTTAGTTCTTCTCGCCACATCTAAAGAATACAGATCTGGAGAGGTTCATAAATGCCTCGATTCATATTTCTCATCAGAAGCGTCTCAAGGGCATTCTATTGACGTTAAGATTTTCTTTAACAACGGCGACTTATCTAATTATTCAGATTTATTAAAATACGAAAAAAGTAAAAACATTAATAAAGTTATAATTAAAAGTTTGAACCTTAAAGGGCTAGACGATCTATACTGCAGAACTCCTCAAGAGCTTAAAAAGCTACAAGGCATGGAAATGCCCGCTCTTGGAGGCTCTTCTGGGCCTAATAATTTATTCTTTAATAGCATGACCCCTTTAATGGGCGAGCCTTACAGGGACTACTTAATGATCGAATGCGACACCTTTCCCATTAAAAACTACTGGGCAGATAAAGTCATAGAATACTGCGACAACTCATCATTTATGATCGCTGGAAGTATGTATAGAGGTAAACATCAACTCCCCTCTTTCGATTCTTGGACTGGGCATTTAAACGGAGTAGCTATTTACAGACGATCTGAAAACCTTAAAGCTTTCTTAGGCTTGTCAAGAAAAACCATTATTAATAAAGTAGCTTCAAACAAAAATCATTTCGTCAGCTTTGATGTTGGTATGCATAATTTTCTAGGCACACTTCATGGAAGAAAATACTTCAACAATCCAGATCTACCCGATAATAGGTTAATAGATTCGCCGATTATTTCGAATTTTTCACTAACCATTGACACGGGAACTTCAATAAAAAGTGTAAAAGAACAATACCCACAAACAATTATATTACATAAAAAATGAGCATAATTAAAGAACCACAATACTTACCTGTATTTCATCACATTGCCAAAAATGCAGGAACATATGTATTAAGCTGGGCGCAAATGCTTTGCAGAAAGTATCATTTAATGAGTGGAAATCATTTATCTCTCTATTGGACTTCTGCAAAAATTAGGAGAGCATTGATTAGATTAAAAGACAATCGCCAGTTGACAATTATATACTGCACCCTTACAGATTTAACTGGTCATCCTAATGGAATTTTTAGCATTTATCCCGAACTCGAACAATTTTCGATAGAAAACAAAAGGGAGATTGTTCTTGAAAAACAAATGGAATATATTAATAGCAGATACCCTAATGGCTCAGATGAAACAACGAACATTATTCCAGAGGATGACTTTTTAAATTTTATTGAAAGTGGAGATATTATACCTTTTTGCGTTATTGTTGACCCAATTTTTTGGGGAGGATTAAAATCTGCAGATAATTCAATCGGTTGGAAAGACGCAAGAATTTTTATTGATAAAGTTCTTCTATTTTCGGAAAGAAAGCATGCTTTAAATTTTACGGTATTAAGAAATCCATACGATAGAGCTTTGTCTATATTTAATTACATCAAGAGCGATAATAGTTCCCACGAACCGAATCATGATTGTCTTGTTTCTAAAAGTTTTCAAGAATATATAGAATCAGATGAACTAGAAGACAGTTGGTTCTTGCGAAGCTTAATGGACATGCCTGATTCGGCAATTATTGAACCACATCATCTAACTTTAGCGCACGAAGGATACCTAAAAGATTTTCGCATTTCTGATGTAAGTAAAGTAGATGACCTTATAAACAAAGTTTTTCATGGAGCTTATGGCATTGAACAATCAGATGTGGAGGATCATGTCATTGAATCAAATTTACATCGCAACGCAACTCCAAACAAACTAAAAATAAAATTCGAAGACCTAGACCCAACTATTCAACAAAAATTTCTAGATCGCACATATTGGGACAGAAAATTATGGAGTAGGTATTGTGAATGTTGAACGAATTTATTCGAACGATATAGTTTACGATTTAATTATTACAGACGGCCTTATCGTACTAGATAGCTCTTTTGAAGATCATTGTTTTTATACAAGAGAATTACTATCTAAACTAACAGCAGAATATTCAAAAAAGTATAATCGTCCTTGTGTGTTTTATACAATGAATGAAAAGCTATCTAACTCAAAAAATATTTTTTATAAAAACTTCTGCTGGACATTATATAGAGATATAAATCCACCAAAATACAAAAAATATAAGTATGATTTTACATATCTTTGCGGGTTTCCGCGAGAAGACAAACTGCATATGCTTTCAAACCTTTTTGTTAATGATTTATTGGAAGAAAACCTATGGTCTTGCGGCTCTGTCAAAAAAAATTACAACCTAAAACTTCCTCATTTACCGAAAATCATTGATTATGATAAAAGCAAAAAAGGTAATAAATCTTGCTGGCAAAGCATTGACTTTAATTTTTTTAAACATTCTCGCTTTTCACTAGTCCAAGAAACAGAAATGACCACACTTTCCAATCGTTATACAGAAAAAACCTACAAATGTTTTTGGATGAAGCATCCATTTATTCTTGCAGGAAATTATCAAACATTAAAATTACTGAAGCAAGAAGGCTTTCAAACATTTCATCCCTACATAGATGAATCATACGATAATATCAAAGATAGAAACGAGAGAATATTAGAAATCATAAAACAGGTAAAAATTTTATGCAACAAAAGTTATCGAGAATGGGAGCAATTCATGTGTAACATAAAACAAAGACTAGAATTTAACCATAAACATGCAACATCACGAAAAAATTGTTAAGCATATCAAACACTTCAAACTTGAACCGTCAATAATTCTTGATATTGGCGCCAACGACGGCAGTCATTCGATTGAGTTTGCAAATTATTTCTCTTCTAGTTTGATTTACAGCTTTGAGCCAGACAAGCGTCCTTTAGAAAAATTTCGGAAAAGACTTAAGAATAAACCATTAGAGATATCTTCAAGAATAAATATTATTGAATCATGCGTCGGAAATTTTAATGGAGAGATTGATTTTTTTGCATCTAATGGTACTGGAGATTGGGACAACTGGGATAGTTCGGGTAGCATTAAAATACCTTCAAACCATAAAAATTTGAGGCCTGAGATTACTTTTGAAAGAACAACTCATCAAATTACAACCCTTAATGCTTGGACTCAGCAAAACAACATCGCAAGCATAGACTTGATATGGGCAGACATCCAAGGAGCTGAATTAGATATGATATTAGGCGCTTCAGACATTTTAAATTCAGTTAAATTTATTAATGTAGAATGCCACAATCCGCCTTTGTACGAAGATGATTCCAGCATAAATGACATTAAAAATAATCTCGAAAACTTTAGGGTAGTATTTAATACTTCAAATGATTGGTTTTTTGCTAGAGAAGATATCAAATGAACTGGCCGGTTATACATCACTCCGACCCAAAAATGCAGGGCTTGCACGAAAGCGTCTGCACTAAAAGATTCTTCAAGAATCAAGACTTTAGATTTTCAGACAGGGACTATCCTGTAATTGATGTATTAAAAAATGGTAATTACGTTATCCATGAAGCTCACTTTATGCCTTTGCAAAGCGCTTGGAGCTTTAGACAAACAATTTCAAACACTGGACCTCGCTCGGGATGGACAGAGCCAAAAACAAAAAAAATCGACAAGACTATATGCGGAGATTATGTTGCGTTTTGCACTTGGTTCAACGGAAATTATGGTCATACTATGCACGACAGCTTGCCTTATTTAGCATGGCTTAAAAATAAATTTCCTGATAAGCGATTCATATTATTTGACAATCCGCTCAATAAAAAACTAATCAAATTCATAGATCAAGATTTTTACGAACAGATTTTCTGGATCAAAAAAAACGAAACAGTTAATGTTAAAGGCGAATTAATTGTTTCTACACCAGACATGCATCCTTGCATTATGCACAAAAATTTAATGAAATATTTAATGAAGTGGTTTAAAGAAAAACTTACCGCAAAACCAAGTCGAAAAAATGTCATTTATTACGACAGATCAGTTGGAGTTGGTCATGGTAGAATATTAAATCACGAATGTCAAAATCAAATTTTAAATTCAATTAGATCATGGATGTCAGGCAATCAAATCGAGGGAGAGCTTATACTTTTCAGCGGAACTAATGAGGACAACACTAGAGTTTCAATAGAAGATCAATTCGATATATTTAGAAGCGCGCATACAGTAATTGGGCCACACGGCACAGGCCTAGTCAATATAATGTGGAGCGACTTGTATGGTGATACACCCATAAAATTAATAGAATTTATTCCTGGAGATGTAGGTTATTCTAGTCAGGTGCAGACACCATTTCAAGGTTACCATAATGTTTTATCTTATTTACCAATAGACTATCATTGCTTATTGTATGAAAAGCAATCAACAAACAAAGAAACCTTCATAAATATCGATGATTTGAAATCCGCACTAACTTTCGAAAACATTAATCATAACAAAAATTAAGCAAATTAAAAATGAATAAAAAGGTGCAAGAAAATTTAAATACGGATTGTTGGTTTAATTACCAAAATTTTTACAAAGCAGTTGCAAGGAAAAAATATGATATATTAGTTGAAGTGGGTGTCTGGAAAGGGCACTCTGTCTCTTTTCTAGCTAAAGAAATTAAGAAATTAAAATATGAGGCTAAAATATACGCTGTTGATTTGTGGGATAACACTTATAAATGGGAAGACAGACCTAAGTTGAGAGGCCAAGTTCCTATATTATATGACATCTATAATGAAAATAAAAAACAAAATGGTGTGTCTGATATAATTATCGATTTAAAAGGAATGTCGTGGGAAATGGCTGATAAGTTTGAAGATGGCACGGTGGATTTCGTATTTATTGATGCCGATCATTCATACGAATCAGTCGTTAAAGATATAAATGCATGGTTACCTAAAATTAAAAAAGGTGGTATGATTAGTGGGCATGATTACAACAATTCATGCGGTGTTAAACAAGCCGTTACTGAATTAATACCTGACCATAAATTAAGCGAGGATGGTATCTGGCTTAAACATATAGATTAATGAAAAATCTTATTTTTGTCCACATTCCCAAGGCTGGGGGAATTTCTATAATAGAGGCGCTAAATCTATCAACCCAAGACTGTTATCACCGAAAACCTAGTTCTTATTCTGAAAAAGAGCTTCACGATTCTTTTAAATTTAGTTTTACAAGAAATCCATGGTCTAGAGTTGTAAGTGCATATTTTTTTCTTATCGATGGAGGCTTAAATAAAGAGGATGAGTTATTTGGCAATTTTTTAAAATCCCTTGGAGGATTTGACAAGTTTCTAACATATTTATGTAATGACATTCCTGTTAATTATATAAACTCAAGGGGTCACAATCACACCTGTATTGACGAATGGTTGCATTTTCAACCGCAAACTAAAAGACTGGACAGGCCTATGGATTTTATCGGAAAAACTGAAAATTTACAGGAGGACTTTAATCATGTATGCACGCATATACAATACCCGATTGTCTCGATCAATCAGTCCAACCGCTCGAATCATAAATTTTATCAAGATTATTATAATGATGACTGCAAAAAATTAGTATCTAAAAAATACGAAAGCGATATAGAAACTTATAAATACTTGTTTTAAGTCTATGCTTATTTCTCATAAACATAAATTCGTTATAATTGACATACCTAAAACTGGCAGTCGGTCTTTTCGGGAAAGCTTACTACCATTGGGCATCCTAGATGCTTGTGGAGAACCAAACTTAGATTCAGAATTTTATCAGCATGATGGCGCGATTCGCGTAAAAAAACAATTCGCAAAAAACGACTGGAATTGGAACGATTATTTTAAATTTACAACTGTACGTAATCCATGGGCTCGTTACTTTAGTTTTTTTAAGTATTTTAAAAGTTACGGCGAAAAGTATTTGCGTAGGGATAAATCAATAAATTGGCGCGAACCAGAACTCAACCAAGGAAAACTTTGCGAAGAATTATTTCAAAATAAAGATGATCAATCGGTGTTAAAAAACATTATATTAAACAACGACTCACAAGATTCATATTACTTCGATGAAAGTGGAAAAATTACAGTAGATCATATTGCCGAGTTTAATAATTTGCAAAATGAATTTGTTTTTTTGTGCAATCAAGTAGGCATTCAAGCTCCAAGCCTTCAACATGGAAACAAGAGCGCAAACTCACTCAACATGCTCGACATCTACAACCAACAATTAATTGACCTAGTCGCAGAGAAAGAAAAAAATGTAATACAATTAAAAGGATATGAATATTAAATGAAAATATACACATACTACCAGAATATCAACCACCCTTCCCAAAACGAACTTATTGACTTGTGGAAAATAAGTTGGTCTCGTCAAGGTTACGAACCAATTGTTTTAAATTTAGAAGATGCAAAAAGACATCCCTATTTTGAAACATTAAACACAGAAATGCGTAGAATCTGCAAAGAAATTGCAAAAAAAGAAATAAATGACTACGGAATGAGTTGTTGGTTTCGTTGGTTAGCATATGCCACTCAAGCAGATGAAAAATTTTATGTTTCTGATTATGATGCAATTAATGTGAATTTCCCGATCACAGAACCCAACGATAAACTTCATTTGATGGATAATGATTGTCCATTTCTTGCAAGTGGAACACCATCTCAATTTGAAAATTTATGCAAAGCATTTGCGGAAGTTAGCAATCAAAGAATTGATATATTAAAACAACAGACAGATCACTACCACGATCAAGAATTTTTTCAATATAATTTTATGCCACAAAACAATGATTCTGCTGAAGATTTAAGAAATCAACACGACATTTTAATGACAAGAAATCGACATGAATTGGGTGGATACATTGATCCTGTGGAAAACAAGATACTTGCAGGTTCTAATATAGGATACATTGAAAACGAAAAATACGGAGTGGTTCACGTGTCTCATTATAATATTCGTACCTTGCAAACAAAATACGATCAGTATAAAAACCTTGATGCGAGTAAGTTGAGAATTGATTTAATTAAAAATTTATTAGGAATATGAAAATACTTACTACAATTTTAACATGTTCATCAACTCAAGAACGAGCGGATGCTTGTCTTGCTACATGGATTAAAGACATAAAATCCCCGCATGATTATTTTTTTTATGGGGACAAAATTCAATCTGAAGCTATGGGTAAAACATGGAACTGTAGCCCAGATGAAGGAGAACACAGGCATCGGCTACCAAAAAAAACATACAAAATGCTAGTAAAATCATTAGATTATGAATGGGATTTTTTGTTTAAATGTGATGATGACACATATGTTGCATTTGATAAATTGATAAACTTACTAAAAAATTATAATCCTGATGATGAATTATATATTGGCGGTAAAATAGTTAATCCATTTCCCTATGCTCAGGGTGGAGCTGGATATGCCTTAACAAGAACTGCTGTGAAAAAGTGTGTGGAGTCTTTAAAACATTTTTATGGCGACGAATCTAAAACAAAAAGAGCGGAGGATTATTCAGTTGGTCTTGCTTTAAAAGAACAAGAAATAAATTTAATACATACTGATTCTATATCAACACCTAATCCAGCAACAGCAAAACAAAATCAGTCAGTATGCATTAACGCAATAATTAAAGAAAATAAAATCACAACACATTATGTGAATTTTGAAACTATGGAGAAAATATATGATTTCATTAAAACATAAATTTATTTTCATTCACATCCCCAAATGCGGCGGAACAACTTTAGAAGAAAGTTTGGTAGATGGTAGTTGTATTTTTAGGGGGAATACTTGGCCTCATAATCTAAAATTACATTATCCATTAAATCATTGCACTTTAGACGATATAGAGAAATCGAAAGTGCTTTACCCTAACTTGAAAAAGTTTTACTCTTTTGCTTTTGTAAGAAATCCTTTTGACCGTTTGGTATCTGAATATTTTTACTTAAAAAAGTATTTAAAATTAAGTAACGACATAAAAAAAGAACTAATACAGCTAGCAAAAAAAAATAAAAATGGAGTAATGGGTAATCACTGTATGCATCAACATCAATTCATAAATGATAAAATAAATTTCATTGGAAAATTTGAAAACCTCGAAGAAGACTTCAACATCATCTGCGACAAAATCGGGATACCAAAACAACAACTCCCACATGAGAACAAAACCAAACATAAACACTACACTGAATACTACGATGACGAAACTCGTGAGATCGTTGCGGAAAAATACGCAAAAGACATTGAGTATTTCGGGTATAAATTTGGAGAAGATTAAAATATGATAAACGATGAACATAAATTTATTTTCATTCACCCCAATAAATGTGGTGGTAATAGTATAGAATACCTCTTTCAAGGGTATATAAAAGTAGATCACATTTATTTAAGAAAATATCAAATAAAATACCCATATCAATATAATGATTATTTCAAATTCGGGTTTGCTAGAAATCCATTTGATAGGTTAGTTTCCGTATATCATGGAAGAACACAAGGAAAATTGGTAGATCCTGATATCGAACTTGCTAAACATTCCTTCAAGAGCTCTGTTAAATTAAAAAACAAAGGTGTCATGAAATATTGTCAGCCATTGACAAAATATTTTGTAAATCAAAATAATGACGTAGACATGGATTTTATCGGGAGATTTGAAAATTACCAAGAAGACTTCAACATCATCTGCGACAAAATTGGTATTTCACGACAACAACTTCCACACAAAAACAAGTCCAAACACAAACACTACACCGAATACTACGACGACGAAACACGGCAAATTGTTGCGGAAAAATATGCACGAGACATTGAGTACTTTGGTTACAAATTTAAAGAATAAATACATATGAAAAATAAAAAATTTTTATCAATACTAACTCGATGTAGGGACGAGTTTTACATCAAAGAATGGGTTGACTACTATTTATCTCAAGGCGCTGACTCAATTTATGTAATAGATGATGACTCCGAAGATAAATCTATATATGATTTTGCGAGCAATAAAGAATATAAAAATGTAAATATTATTTACCAAAAAAGAAATTACGAAAACACAAATACCGCCCAACAATGTAAGCTAGACAAAAATTCTCCGTCAAACAAAATATTCAGATCTAAGATTAAAGGAAACTACGAATGGTTAATATATTGTGATGTAGACGAATTCATGGTGACTAAAAAACAATTCGATTTAACGATAGCGCAACGTTTGCGAACAGTTCGAGAGAATGTTAACTCCATTAGTGTTCCTTGGGTTTTTATGTCTGGAGCCAAATTAAGCAAAAATCCAAAAAGTGTATTAAAAGAGGTAGTTTATAGACATGATCATGATAAACGACACCCACACGCAGTTCAAAAATTTAGATGCAGATACGATGGAATCGAATATAAAACTATTTTCAAACCAAGCGAATTCAAGTATCTATTAGATCATGAGCCTTACCCACTTAAGTGCAACTTTAACGGTTGTGATTTAACAGGCGGCAGACTAGCGAATGGTCGGTTCCTAAACTTAAGAAGCAAAGATATTGAAAATGGGGAGTTTTTATGTTACCACTTTAGGTACATTTCTGATGAACAAGCTAAGAGCAAATTGATTAGCAACGGTTGGTATATTAATGACGGATACAGTTTTGAAGATTTAAAATCATCGTCTTATCCAGAAATATATGACGATACTTTTTTGAGGAAAATAGAAAATGATAAGCAATAAACTGAAAGCTGTATTTATTCATGTGCCAAAATGCGGAGGCACGAGTATAGAACATATTTTAAAAAAACAATCATTCGTACATCAACAACATTATCACACATCCCACCAAGAGTTAAATGCAAAATATAATAACTACTTTAAGTTCGCATTTGTTAGAAATCCATATGATAAAATCGTATCGGAATACAAGTGGTTTACAAACACTGAACATGAGTACCCCGTAAAGAGAGTAAAAGATTTTTACAAAGGAGTAGACTTTAAAACATTTTTAAAAAAGTTTACCGAATGGCCAAAATCCAGATCGAAGCATAACCCTAATAAGGGTGATTATTATCACGGTCTTGATTATATGCATACATTACACCCTATACGTCAAATCAATTTCATAGGTCGTTTTGAAAACCTTCAAGAAGATTTTGATACCGCCTGCGACAAAATAGGGATTGCCAGAGAGCAACTTCCTCATGCATACAAAACTAAACACAAACACTACACCGAATACTACGATGACGAAACAAAATCTATTGTTGCGGAAAAATACGCAAAAGACATTGAGTATTTCGGTTATGAGTTTGGAGAATAAAATATGAAGACAGTGACCAATAATTGTTGCAGACAGTCTATTATTATTAGTACTTATGTTGATCAATCAACCAACAGTATACTATCACCGCATCTTAAACACATTTCTCTAAGTAACCCCTCTACAGATATACATATTGTTGTGGGCGAAGATGCTCCACAAGGAAAAAGATATAACTGGAGAAACGGCGATAAGCCGTTATTTTATTGGTGGCAAAAAAACAAGCAAAATGTTAAGGGTGATGTGGTAGCATTGATCGAATGGGATACATTCATATCGAGTCCTATACCCGAACTGCCAAATGATTTAGATTTAGCTGGAAGCACAATGTTTCTTGAGAATCCTAATATTCGCAATAAATGGGAACCTAAAGGAATGAAAGTCTCAAACTGGAGTGCAGACAATTGGGTTTGGTGGAATGAAGTGGATCATTTTAATTTAAAAAACAATCAAACCGCAGTCGGCTTGATTTCTTTTGGATTTTTTCTTGTAAGAAAATCTTTATTAGATCTTATCTTTAGTTCAAAATGGCTGCACCTGTATGAAAAAGATATAATTTCCGAACTTAGATTACCAACAATTGCAAACCTAGAAGGAGCTAGAATTGGAGAAATTGATCTGCCTTTTGTTGATCATTTGGAAATGGAAATCGGAAACACTCCTGGAATATATCACCCAATTAAACATAGAGTCGATTAATGAAAAAAGCTATATTCGTACATATTCCAAAATGCGCGGGATGTTCATTGTGGCAAGCTTTGCGAGACTTAAATCTGAAAGAAATTGAATACTTTGGTCACGGCGAAGCAAAACTCAAAAAACCTTTTCCATATGATAATTCCTACAAAAATTATTTTTCTTTTTCTTTTGTAAGAAATCCTTTTGATCGTTTAGTCTCTGCTTTCTTTTTTCTCAAATCGGGAGGACACAATCACAAAAATGCATTTCACTACAACAAGTATATGCGAACACCTTCAGAATCGTTTGAAGATTTTGTTTTGCATAAATTAAATGATGACGCAATAAATTCGGTACAGCATTTAAAGCCTCAACATTTCTGGATTTATAAAAATAATCAACAAGTTATAGATTATGTTGGAAAAACAGAATTCCTCCAAGAAGATATATCTAAAATCTGCTCAATTTCAAATATTCCTAATTTCAATTTGCCACACGAAAACAAATCTTCCCACAAACACTATTCAGAATACTACAATGATGAAACTTGCGAGATTGTTGCCAAAAAATATGCCAAAGATATAGAGTATTTTGATTATAAATTTAAATGAAAAAACTCTCAAAAGAAGGTATAGTATATCTAGTGATCGATGAATCCGGAAAATACATCGATGAGTTTAGAAAATCATATAATTCATTGAGGCAATTTTATAGCGGAGATGTCACCTTAATTACAAATCTAAAAGTCTCGATTGACAATCTTAATATAATAAAAACAGAAAGTTCTTTTGGTGACTGGCGTGCAATGCTTTTAAATAAGCCTAAACACTTAAAGTTTAGCATATATGAAAAATCTATTTTCCTTGACACGGACACTATTATACTTGACAATTTTTCAGAGCTTTTTAAAATTTTAGATCATTTCGATTTTTGCGCGGCGACAGGTCCAATGGATTATAATTGGCCAAGAATTAAAGGTCAAGAGCTAGTAGGTTATCTGCCATACAACACTGGAGTGTTGGGTTATAATTCCAGTGAACTTTGCCAAAATGTTATCGATGATTGGTTAAAATTTTACCGAGATCGACTAGATTTAAATCTTGCAGGAAATGATCAGACTCCTTTTTTGGAATCTGTTTTTAAACACAAAGCTAATGTTTGTACATTACCGAATAATTATAACCTACGCACTGATTTTCCAGCAAACCTAGCTAGAGATAAAATTAAAATATTGCACGGCAGAAAATTAAATAAAAACTTTATTAACAAAGTAAACCCTAATCTAAAAGTAAGAGTGATCTCCAAGAATGATCTATAAAAACATAAATTTATTTATAGAACAGTATCCAAGATATTCAGTAAATTATTGCTGTTCAAATTTTGGAGGAATTGATCTTGCTCATAACTTAATAGAGAGTTGCAAACGATTAGATTTTCCTATTGTATTTTTTGCTCTCGATCAACATTCTTTAGAATATATGTCAGATCACTGCGATGTAGTAAACTATTACGAAGGGGTAAACCATAAATTAAATATCACACAAAACCTAACATCCGAATATAGCTTTTGGAGTACCCCCGAATTTAATGCATTAAATTGGCCAGTATGGGAAATTGCGCTTGACATTTTATCTAGCGGGCGATCTTTAATTAAACTTGATACAGACATAATAGTTAAACAAAATTTCGAACAAAATTTACTTTCTCAACTCGACGCAAATAAAATTGATTTTATTTTTCAAGAAGGACAACCAAATCTTTTGTGCGCTGGATTTTGCGCAATACATCACGAATCATACCCAATAATAAAAAAAATTTTTAATGAAGATTATTTATTGAGTAGAGATTATTTTAATATTTGTGATCAAAAAATATTAAGATCCCTAGTTGATGAGAATGTTATAAATATAGAATTATTAAATAGAGATGAATATCCTAACGGAGAATGGTTTTATAATCATCACGAGGAAATAATTAACACTTGTAAAATAATTCACTTCAACAGCATTAGTTCTGGCAAGCAGTCAAAAATCGAAAAAATGATCAAGCATAATTGTTGGTTTTTATAAAATGATCAACCATGATAAAAAAATAATTTTTGTACACATTCCTAAAACTGGAGGTACGAGCATCGAGAGCTTGTTTTGTGCATCCAAATTATATGGCAAGGAGAAACATCTAATGGCTCACGAATATGATGCAAAACACCTCAAATCATATTTTAAGTTTTCATTTGTAAGGAATCCCTGGGATAGAAGTCTTTCTTATTATTTCTTTAGACTAAAGAATAATTACGAAATGTTTGGTCATGGGAGTTCATTTTTAAATTGGATAAAATTTTTGAATCACTGTAAAGGTAATGACTATAAGGATAATTTCTTTCAATTTTATCTGTCAATTGAAAATCAATCTGAATTCATTTTAAATAACGACCGCCTGATGGTGGATTACGTTGGTAAATTTGAAAATCTCCAGCAAGATTTCAATGCAATTTGTGATAAAGCTAAAATGTCAAGGCGGCAACTTCCACACGAAAACAAAAGCAACCACAAACACTACACCGAATACTACGATGATGAAACAAGGGAGATCGTTGCGGAAAAATACGCAAAAGACATTGAGTATTTCGGGTATAAATTTGGGTTATGAAAACACAATCATTCATATTTAATTGGCGTAATCAATTCTCCTCGACATTAAGCATTGAGTCAGCCTTACATTCATGCATTGATCATGTTCATGTAATTAATAGCGACGAAAACAACTTCAAACCTTACTGGCACAACATAGGAGAGAGCGCTTATTTTACTTCTCAATTCCTGAAAGCTCTCGAGCTTCACGATGGCGAAAGTGTGTTCTTTCATGTTCAAGGCGACACATCATACAGCAATTGGCCCCAACTCATTAAAGACTCAGGCCATTACATGTCTAAGTATAATGCTGGTATTTATTACCCGAAAGTAAAAAATGTAGAATGGTACGACGATAAAATTACCACCATAGAAAGTGTCGAGGCTCCAGAACCAAATATAAAAGTGATAGCTAACGGAGATGAGACTGTCTGGTTTATTCACCCAAAAGTAATTAATTATTTATTTAATAATAAAATAAACGAATGCTTCGTCGGTAATACTACCGGATGGGGTTGGGACATAGTTCTGTGCGCCATTTCTTACATTTTAGGTCTACCAGTCATCAGGGATAGTAACCACCATATAGATCACCCCAAAGCTACCAATTATAATAAAAAAACAGCATTCGATGAATTTGACAAACTAAAGCTCAAGTTACCAAGCGAAATTCAATGGTACATACATCATACAATAACAACAGGTAAAAGGTTTTTATTTAAAAAATATCTTAATCTATAATGTAGGGCGGCTCATAGCCCAAAAGTTGAATATCCTCCCTCCTTAGCTCAGCTATTAATTTAATATTTTCACCGCTAAACACTTGAGAGTATTGATTTTTTTTTGCTTTCCTTAAGTGAACCAGCTCTTCATGAGGCTTTCCTAGCTTCTTACAAACCTCATTCCAGCCATACTTTAAATTTTCGTATCGAATGATTTGATCCACCTTAATTTCTCCATCATTTAAGATATAATCTGTCTGATTCCTAAATACATTCCTTTCGCCAGCCTTAACTTCCTTAATTGTTACTTCGTTCAGAAATTCAGCAAAGCTCATATGCCTATACTTTAATTGCCCCTTCATCATATTGTATATTGACAAATCTCTAGTCCAAGGATTCCTAACTACTGTCCACTTGTAATATTCTTCAAAATTATCCCCATATTGCTGCATAGCTCTATGGCAAGTGAAATGCTTTCCTTCTACATTCTCCGAGAAAGCCGCAACTTTCCCCTCCATGTATCTCACCATCCCAAACATACATTCTATGGAAGTTCCTCCAGTTTTCGGGATATGAATAAAAATTGTCTTATATTTATGGCATATCATTATATATTTTACACAAAAAGCTTGACATTTAGCTATAGGTTTTGTTATGATAGGGTCATAATGATTAAAATAATTACAATCCCTCTATTAATACTTATTCAAACTACTTCAGGCAAAGTCGTCATGATTCTTGACTCGACACCCTCAACAGGATGCATTACCTTCAAGAGCCCTAATTTAAGAAAACAAACACCCCTCATGACCAACAGCGGGTCTTATTTGATGCCAAGCACGAACAGTTACAGAGCTCCTAGGCCGCAATCGCAAAATAACCTTAAAAAGTCAAACTCAAACTCAAAGTCCAACTCCTCAAATAACTCCAATAAAATTCGGTCATTCACGAGCAAGGGCGGTCAGTCATTTAATGGCAGGTTGATCTCCATTAATAAAATTAAGAAGAGTGCTAAAATTAAAAACGACAAAGGGTCTTACTTCGACATACCCATCAATAGATTCAGCAGTGCAGATATCAAATACTTAAAGTCTTGGTGGCTAAGAAGAAATTAATTAATTTAAAAGCTTGACAAACAAATAAAACAGCGTTATTATATCATACATATGAAATTACTATCATCTGACATCATTTATGCTTGCGAGGAGCAGGAATTTTTTTATAAAATCAACAACCTACCTGTAGAAGAAGGGGATCCCATTGGATTCGACAAGCTTTCCACAGATGCTAAACCCCTAACCCCTCCAGTGTTTGACTTAGTTCTATTTGATGATATATATTGGTCACCTCAATATGACAAGTAAGAGGAATGTAGATCCTAAATTTTTCGAGTATAGAATTAGGTATCTAGTAACTCCCTCAGTAATCTCCAACTATCATTACTATATGGCTCTTAATGCCAAGCAAGCTTTAAGTTTCCATCGTCAAATGATGATTAAGAAAGGTTGGGATCTAGATACCATTTCTATAGAAAAGAAAAACCCTTATTCAGTTAAATGGGAAGATAGAAGTGAATTACTTAAAACCGCAAAACAATAAAAATAATGAGCAAAGAAAGAGCAATATGGATACTATTAATTATACTTGGAGCTATGTATGTAGACAGGAAACAGGCTGAAATTGAGAGCTTAATTGGATTAAGTAAAATCAATAAAGCCTCAAATGAAATCAAAAATTCCCAAATAAACGACATGCTAGTAGATTATAGAAAAATATCTAGGTCTGAATACGACAAAGGGTTCAAAGACGGGCAAGGTCATGCCTTAATATCGATAATGAACCAAAAGGATATACTAGGGTACAAAGAGGGCTATCATGCAGGGATCGACGAATTTTATAAAAATCAAGATCAAAATATTCTTAAATCTAACAATAACTCCCTAGAAGCTCCAGCCTCGACAACTAAATACTAATGAAATCAAGCCAAATAATATACTCAGAACACGACTATGATGAGTGTTTTGCATACTTAGATTCAAAAAACAGAGTGCCCGACGGCATAGCTGTAGGCTACGAAGTAGAATCAAACGCAGAAACCCCGATCTTAATTTTATTTGATGACATAACATATAGCGAATACGACCATCAATACTGGAATAATTTCGACCTTGAGAATGATAGCGAAAGGCTTGTTATTCCATAGACTAAAAAAATGATAAGATTTGCTAACGGGCAAGAGCCAAATAAATACCCATTTAAGAAAAATAAATCTGAAATACTTCAAGAACTATTAGATATAATTTACAAAAATACCAAAGATTTTGAATATTATGAAGGTTTAGTTTTAGATGATTCAGACCTATCTGAGATGATCGATATAGTATATAAAACTTTATTTAATGAAAATAAAAACTCAATACAAATAACTATCAGCAAGAGCTCAAATAATAACATAAATCTAACAATAGATCAGGTAAATTAATCCATAAAACTATAATGAATAAATCAGAGTATAATCAAGAATTAAAGTTAATCAGACCGCTCTTACTTAGTTTCGCAACATCTAAAAATATAGGGATATGGAACTCTGAAGACCTTGTTCAAAAAACTTTATTAATACTGCACGAAAAAGCTAATGATTATAACCCAAATAAATCCATAAAGAATTGGGGCTTCGCAATACTAAAATTTCAAATTAAAGCGTTCTTCTCATCAGTTAAAAGAGAAAAGGTTTTTGCTTTTGGAGAAAATGAAGAATTAATATTAAATTCAGCTATTCATTGCACAAAAAAAACCCCACTTGATTACTTAGTTTTAAAAGAAAGGCGAATGATTTATCGGCAAATAATTAAATTGGTAAATAAAAAAGAAGCAACAATAATAAAGCTTGTTCTTAAAGGGGTTAAGCCTATAGATATTATGAATAAATTAAAAATCAGCCAAAGCGATTATAGTGTCTCTAAATTTAGAGCTATACAAAAAGTTAAATTATTTTTCAAAAATAAATCAATCGTTAATTATACACTGTAAATAGCTAAAAGCTAATAAACTTTAGCCAAATAATGGTTATCTTTTAAGAAAATTCATAATATTTTTTTTCTCCTCCTCACTCATATCTTCGTATCTTTTTCTTGCTAAAATCCAAGCAGACCTAACTCTCCTACTTGGGTTCGTTTCGTAATCCTCATTCTTCATTATTTCAAGAATAAGGTAATTCATTATTTTGTTTTTCATGTATCAAATAATGATATACTGAATATGAGCTTGGTTCGGGTAATCCTCCAACAATATAAACTTATTTGTTTGAGGCTCAAAAACAAACCATCCATTATTTGTAAATATTAAATTCATCATGTGTAGCCCCCCCGTAGGTATTCCTCCAAAATTCTCAATTTGTCTCACCGCAATGACCGCAACCGCAGGTTCAAAATCAGAAGAGCTTTTATAGCTAGAAACTCCCATTAATGACTTATAAAAAAGAGCAAAGTTATCACAATCTAAGTTCTCCTTTTGATCTATAGCCATAATACCGCTTTCAAATTTAAGTTTCTTATACCAATTATTAAATTTCATAAAAAAATAGTAATCAACTATTCTATACTTTGAATCTAGCAATGTAATTTGCACATCAGTAGGAACTTTAGTATCAATCCAATTAAATGTTTTATTATTATTAAAATACCTTCCTATGTCTAGTGGAGTTATAAAGTCACTCTGATTATTAGTTAAGTATTCTATAGTGGGAATACTTTTCATTTCTTCTAGTTTGGAATCTTGACACGAAGTAACGCTCCATATAAAGATCCAAATTGCAATAAATAATGCAATACACGTCCAGCATATTTTTTTTCTTGGCATGATATATAAAAATACACGAAAAGCCTTGACTATACCTTCAAATAATGACATAGTTAAGTTTTACTATAACTAAAACAAAACAAAAATGATTACAACAAACAAAATTAACACAAGCTTTTTGCAATTGACCGAACTATGGCTAGATGGAGACTATAGAGAGCTTGGACTAATAATGAACGAAGAGTCTTGGTCTATCCCTAAAGTTGCAGAGTTCTGCTCATATTTCGCTAAATATGTAGGACTAAAAGAATTATCAATTCTATATAAATTTCTATAATTTCAGTAAAATATGAGTAGAGCGGAAGAAACTATAGAGTTGGCTTGGCAAACTTACGATTTCCATGTGGATATTGCCTCTAAACTAGAAATTGAGCATGAATCTGTAATGCAGTATTACAAAGACTTCATTAAATACAATATTAATCCGACTAAAACTAAAAAGAATTATGTAAAGAAGAAATTGAGCAAATCTTTTGTCATTCTTTTTAATATGTATAAAAAAAATCTAGATGCAATTACAGATTTAATTCGACTCCACGAAGAAGAGCCTCTCGAAGTTCCCAATCATAGATCAGTCAATATTCAAAACCTCATCGACTTAAAATCTATCACCTCTTCTCTCGTTGAAGAGCTTAAGGTTTATAGGTTAAAGATTTTTGAAAATTTAAATTAATCATCAACAACAAGATAAAAGCTTGACAATCTTGCATTTTGTCGTTAATCTTTATTTATTATGAAAAGAGGAAGACCAAAAGGTTATAAACCATATATCGAAATTAGCTATGCAGAACTCGGAGATTGGGTTGGGCAAAAAGGTAAAGTTCAAGTCTCAAAGAAATGGCTTGAGTTTTTAATGGGTGAAGACTCGGACTTGTCTAATGACGATGAAGGTGTTGAGCATACAGAACCCACAGAAGAGGTTGCTTCAGAAAGTCTTAATAAAATTGAATATCAATTAACTGAATTTTAGGATTGACATTATATGAGCTTACTTCATAATTAAAATCTAAACCACAACAAACTAAATATATATGAAAAATAATTCAGATAAATATTTTCCAGACTTAATAGGTCAACACTCAGTAAAGAAAAAACTCTCATTCTATCTAAATGCCTTCAAGAAGACATCCCAATCTCCATTCCTTCTCATGGCGGGAGCAAAGGGTTTAGGTAAGACAGAATTTGCTAAAGCTTTTTCAAAAAACCTACATAACGAAGATGGCAGTAAAAGAACCTTCCTTGAGCTTAATTGTTCTTCAATTAAAAATAACCAAGCATTCTTTGATCAAATATTTTTACCAATAATAGCAAATCAAGAAATCACAATACTTTTTGACGAATGCCATGCCTTGCCAAAAGATTTAACTATGGCTTTTTTGACTATTTTTAATACTGAGTCAAAAAGCAAGAAGACCTTCACATGGGACGAGAGTAATTTTGAGTTTGACTTCACCAAGCAAACATTCATATTTGCGACTACAGAAACAGATAAAATTTTCCCCCCACTTAAAGATAGGCTGACGAGTGTTGACTTTGAGCCTTACAATGAAGCGGAACTTGCTGAAATTATTAAAATCTGCACCCCCGATGTTTCATTTGGCTTGGGTTGTATCGATTCCATAGCTTCTACAATCAGAGGTAATGCTAGAAGTGCAGTCAAGAGATCAAAAGAAATAGCTTTATATTGTGGGGCTAACGAAAGCAATAACTTTAGTCTTGACAACTTTAATGATTTGTGTGATAATGTAGGAATTCTGCCTTTAGGCTTAAGTAATACAGAGAAACAAATTTTGCAAACTTTAAAAAAATTCGGATCAGCAACACTAACAGGACTTTCCGCCAAGCTCGGTCTAAGTAAAACCGCTCTACAGAGAGATCATGAATTATATTTATTAAATAAAAATTTAATAGAAATTGATGGCAAGAGGAAAATTACAGGCGAGGGCAGAAAACTTTGTGAAGCTTTATGAGTATTCAAGAATTAAACGAACTCAGAAATGAAGTTTACACTCGCTACTATAATGCAAAAGGTGAGGATAAGGTTTATTGTAAAAAAATCCTAGACTTATTTGACTATACTTTAAAAATTAGACATTCGCTAGAAATGATAAGTAAGATAGGAGTGTCGCATTTATAAATAATAGTGTATTATCCATGAGATAAATGAATAATATCAATTGGGGTACAATATTACTATATATTATATTAATTATATTAATATCGTGGAAATAAAATAATGAAAGAATTAAAATTAGGTAAATTTAAAGTATCATATACGGAGCAAGATTTAATAGGTTGCTCAGTTAATGAGCTTGTTATATATTTTGTTGAAAAACTCCAACCCGAAGTTTTTAAAAAAATACAAGATTTTGTTATCAACAACAAACCATCAATGGAGTCAAATACAGATGAGGAATAGTTTTTTATTATTAATATTTATTGTATTGACATTTAGTTGTCAAACTAAAACTCAACAATTCGCTAAGCCTCCACCTCCTCCTCCTAACTTAATTCCTCCAACTCCACCGCCTAATTTCACCCCTTCATTTAAAAAATTGTCCGAAATTCAAATTAATGCAATCCCTCACCCATTTAGCCTCAATGGAGAGTTGCCATTCTCGGTTTGGATTAACGGGAAAAGAACACGAATGAGCAATCACGAAATAAAGGTTTTAGCTCACTCTTTGAATATAAAATACAAACGACCTACAGATACGGCTCAAATTCACATGGGAGCAGGTTGGATCTATCCTTTAAAACTAAAAAATAATGAAAAATAATATCAAAGACGAATCAGTCAGACCTTGGGGCTATTATGAAATTTTGCACTCTACTGAATATTGTAAAGTTAAAAAAATAGTAGTCAAACCCTTACAAAGATTAAGTTATCAATACCACAAGCACAGGCAAGAAGCATGGACTATCGTTCAAGGAGTGGCTAGGGTCACATTAAACGACAAAGACAAGGATTTCCACACAGGAGAGACGGCATTGATTGCTCTTGGAGACAAACATAGAATGTCAAATCCTAGCGAGTCTGAAGATATGATTTTAATTGAAGTACAGACGGGTACTTATTTTGGCGAAGATGATATCGTCAGAATAGAAGATGACTACAATAGAGGTTAAATATAAGAATGATTAAAAAATTTTGGTTAATATGGTCTAGAACCTTAGACCACAGGATTGGAAAAACTGACGAAGACCAACCAAATATACCTGTCTTGTCCTTAAAACAAGCTCAAATTAGCTTGACCCTAAGAACAATCATAGTCGCTTTAAATATGGTGACTTGTTTATTTATAATAGCAAATATAATAAAAAATTGGTAAAAACATTCTAATCAATAGAACTCACTATTCGTGCGGATAAAATATAATAGCAATGCCCGACATAATCCATAAAAAAGTAAATAATTCCCAAATTTGATAAAATTCCATTATTTATTTATAAATTCATGAATTTTAGCAATATCATCTTTTCGATCATCAAGGAGCTTGCCTGTCTGACTCCATCTTTCTGAATCTTGAGCATTATTTTTTGCCAATATAATCTCTACATCTCTAAGTTTTTCGCTAAGTTTTTCTACCTTAGAACTTTCTTTTTTCAAGAAAAAAGCTACAATAGACAACATAAAGCCTAACGATATGAACATAATTTCTGTAATTTCCATGCAAAATATATACACATAAAGGCTTGACATTTTCAAGTAATTCAAGTAATGTAGTATGTATGACAACAATACTTGGACTAACCTGCATAAGCGAAGAGCTAAAAAAAATAGATAAAAAGAAATACTCCTTTCAGACAATGACTCGCAAGAGATTTAAGGACTTATGTGTAAGAGATGGTAGAGATGAAGCCATCAAAGAGTTATCTGAAAGAATTGCGCATAATTTGTATGTTACTCAATACATTTTGCGTCATTGTCATAGTAGTGACATCCGCCATTATAGGTTATCAAGCAGTTTGTTCCCTCTCCTTACAGATCAAACTTTGGAATTGGCTTATACAGATCTACCAAACTATAAAACACTTGATACTGAATTAAGGTTTATTGGTGTCATTGCCAAAACTTTAGGAATCAGTATGGGTTCTCACCCCGATCAGTTTAATGTGTTAGCGTCTCTAAATAAAGATGCAGTAAATAAAAGCGTTAACGAACTAAATTTTCAAGCAATTATTTTTGATAAAATTGGCTTACCACAAGATCATACTGCGCCAATGAATATTCACATTAATTATACTCCAAAAATGGATGAAAGTTTACAATTAGTTTCAACTAGATTCTTTCGTAATCTTTCCATGTGCGACAGAGGTGTTTACAATCGATTGACTATTGAAAACGAAGATAGAGGCTTTTTTAATGTAGATAATTGCATTAAATTTAGCGACTACTTATTTGAGACATTTGGTGCTAATATCCCTGTTTGCTATGACAATTTGCATGATTTTTGCAATCCATCAGAAGATCGTAATGTTGCATTTCAAGCCGAGCGTTGTGCTTATACATGGGTAAACCAAGGAGGGGGAGACGATAATTTTCTTGCTCCTATTTTTCATTGGTCAGAAGGCAAGCCCGACAAGCCTCGTTCTCATGCCGAGTATTTTTCTCTTGGTAATGTTCCACCTACTATTGCCATTGAGCCAAATAATGAAGCTAAGTGGGAATGCGAAGTCAAAGGTAAAGACAAAGGCATTAGGCTTTTGCGCCAACAAATGGCAGGGGCTATTTAAAATAATCCTTTACAAATAACCATAACTATATTATAGTGTGGGAATGATAGCGACTGAAAACATAGAATTAATAGATGGCAACCTTCTTGACTTCCCTAATGACATAACTTGCATAGCTCATTCTTGTAATACTCAAAATATTATGGGCGGTGGAATAGCAAGGCAAATA
>Ga0209199_1000081_pt1 | contig 146324 bp, 159 predicted proteins | sample COGITO_mtgs_1105_7_FD_184805 | JGI IMG/M metagenome (GOLD analysis project Ga0209199, IMG submission 184805) | Pelagic marine microbial communities from North Sea - COGITO_mtgs_110523 (SPAdes) (version 2) | ecosystem: Environmental > Aquatic > Marine > Epipelagic ... | reverse complement strand
AACCACATCACCCAGATTAAATCCGTAGATTCCGATGGCTATTCAGCTATTCAGGTAACTACCGGATCACGTAAAGCTTCCCGAGTAACCAAGTCCCAAGCAGGACACTTCGCCAAGGCGGGTGTTGAAGCAGGTCGTGGCATGTGGGAATTCCGTTCAGAAGGTTCCGATGAAGCATTCGAAGTTGGCTCAGCGCTAACCGTCGAGCGTTTCCAGCAGGGTCAAATGGTCGATGTAACTGGCACTTCTAAGGGTAAAGGCTTTCAGGGCGGCGTTAAGCGTTGGAATTTCGCTATGCAGGACGCCACTCACGGTAACTCAATCTCTCACCGAGCTCCTGGCTCGATTGGTCAAAATCAGACTCCTGGCCGAGTATTTAAAGGCAAGAAGATGGCTGGCCACATGGGTGCCGAGCAGGTTACTACACAGAATTTAGAAATTGTACGCGTCGATGCTGAACGTAACTTATTGCTTATTAAGGGGGCCGTACCTGGCGCACCTGGTGGCAATATTGTCGTTCGCCCGGCAGTGAAGGGTTAAGGGGAGTGTCCATGGAACTTGCGATTGCGACACCCAAGGGTAATAAAGGAACTGTAGAAGTTTCAGAAGCTGCTTTTGGAAATGAATTTAATCAGGATCTGGTTCACCAGACTGTAGTAGCCTTCTTGGCCGGTGCCCGTCAGGGTACGCGCGCTCAGAAGAATCGCTCGGCAGTTTCTGGCGGTGGCCGTAAACCATTCCGTCAAAAGGGAACAGGTCGTGCACGAGCTGGTACTATCCGCAGCCCAATCTGGCGCGGGGGCGGCGTTACTTTTGCAGCCCAGCCACAGGATCACAGCCAAAAGCTCAACCGTAAAATGTATCGCTCAGCGATGCGTTCTATCGTTTCCGAGCTGGCCCGCCAGGATCGTCTGATCGTGGTTGAAGAATTTGATGTAGATGCACCCAAGACCAAAACATTAATCGCCAAGTTGGGTGAGTTTGGTTTGACAGAGGCATTGATCGTCACAGAAGAAGTTAGCCACAATCTCTACCTCTCATCGCGCAACCTGCACAAGGTTGACGTTCGTGATGCGGCAGCAGTTGATCCGGTTAGCTTGATAAACTTTGATAAGGTGCTGGTGACTGTTGCAGCGCTGAAAAAGCTTGAGGAGATCCTGGTATGAATCAAGAGCGACTCTTCAAGGTGTTGCTAGGGCCACACATTACTGAGAAATCAGCAATGTCGCAGGGTGCAGCAACCCAGGTAGTTTTCAAAATTGCTAACAACGCCAGCAAGCTTGAAGTCAAAAAAGCGGTAGAGCAGCTATTTGAAGTTAAGGTTGAGGGAGTTCGGTTAGTGAATGTTAAGGGCAAGACTCGTCGCACTAAGACTGGCTTAGGTCAGCGCAGCGATTGGAAGAAAGCCTATGTACGTTTGGCGGAAGGTCAAGATATTGACTTTTCAGTAGCGGAGTAAGGGGCTAGTCATGGCAGTTATTAAAAGAAAACCAACCTCCCCAGGCCGTCGCTTTGTTGTCAGTGTTGTTACTCCTGACCTGCATAAAGGGGCGCCTTACGGTCCGCTTCTAGCGCCAAAGAAAAGATCTGGTGGTCGTAACAGCAGTGGTCGCATCACGGTGCGTCACATTGGTGGTGGTCACAAGCAGCATTACCGAATTGTAGATTTTAAGCGCAACAAAGACGGCATTCCTGCGAAGGTTGAGCGTTTGGAGTACGATCCAAACCGCACCGCGCACATTGCACTGCTTTGTTATGCGGACGGAGAGCGTCGTTACATTATTGCTCCTAAAGGTGTTTCAGCTGGCGATACTCTGGTATCTGGTGAAAATTCTCCGATTAAGACAGGCAATAGCTTGCCACTGCGCAATATCCCAGTGGGTTCGGTTATTCACTGTGTTGAAATGAAGCCAGGTAAGGGCGCTCAAATCGCTCGCAGTGCCGCAGCTTCAGTTCAGCTGGTGGCTCGTGAGGGCGCTTACGCGACATTGCGGCTTCGCAGTGGCGAGATGCGTAAGATATCAGTTAACTGTCGCGCGACTCTTGGTGAAGTTTGTAACAGTGAGCACAGCTTGCGCTCATTGGGTAAGGCTGGTGCATCGCGCTGGCGTGGTGTTCGTCCAACCGTTCGCGGTGTGGCGATGAATCCGGTAGATCACCCGCATGGTGGTGGTGAAGGACGCACTTCTGGTGGTCGTCATCCGGTTTCACCTTGGGGTATGCCAACTAAAGGCTACAAGACGCGCAAGAACAAGCGCACTGACAAATACATTGTTCGTCGCCGCAAGTAAGCGTCGGCTAACTAATTGAATAGAAGAGGAAAGCAAACGTGCCACGCTCTCTAAAAAAAGGACCATTCATTGACCTGCATCTTGCTAAGAAGATTGAGGTTGCTGTTGCGAACAACGAACGTCGCCCAATTAAGACTTGGTCACGTCGCTCAATGATTCTGCCAGATATGGTTGGTCTTACGATCGCAATACACAATGGTCGTCAACATGTTCCTGTTTTGATCAACGAAGAAATGGTTGGTCATAAGCTGGGTGAATTTTCTCCAACACGTACCTATAAAGGCCACGTTGCGGACAAAAAAGCCAAGCGCTAAGCGCGGCGTTGACTACGAGGTAGTAGATTGTGGAAGTACAAGCAAAACTAAAGGGTGCCAGATTAGCAGCGCAAAAAGCGCGTCTGGTAGCTGATCAAATTCGCGGTAAGTCAGTTGAGTCTGCATTGGATATATTGCAGTTCAGCAACAAGAAAGGCGCGGACATTATTAAGAAAGTGCTTGAGTCGGCAATTGCCAACGCTGAGCATAATGATGGTGCAGATGTAGATGAGCTCAAAGTATCAACGATCTTTGTTGATGAAGGCATGACAATGAAGCGTATCAAGCCGAGAGCAAAGGGCCGTGCAGATCGAATATTTAAGCGCAGCTGTCACATCACTGTAAAAGTCGCTGAAAAGTAGAATTTAGGTTCGGGAGACCATTCAATGGGTCAAAAAGTACATCCAACCGGTATCCGTCTGGGGATCGTTAAGAAGCACAGTTCTACCTGGTACGCCGGTAGTAAAGACTATGCAGACAAGCTGATTCAAGACTTGACCGTACGAGAGTTTATTAAAAAGAAACTCGACCATGCGTCAGTGAGCCGTGTAGACATAGAGCGCCCGTCTGATAGTGCGCGAATTACAATTCACACAGCCCGCCCAGGTATCGTAATTGGTAAGAAGGGCGAGGATGTGGAAAGACTGCGCCAAGACATTTCCAAACAAATGGGATGTGCGGTTAACATCAACATTGAAGAGATCCGCAAGCCAGATCTTGATGCTTCCTTGACTGCGCAGAACGTTGCCCAGCAGCTGGAGCGTCGTGTAATGTTCCGTCGCGCTATGAAGCGCGCGGTACAGAACGCCATGCGCGGTGGTGCATTGGGCGTTAAGATCCAGGTTGGTGGACGCTTGGGTGGAGCGGAGATCGCAAGATCTGAATGGTACAGAGAAGGTCGTGTACCGCTGCATACACTGCGAGCTGATATTGACTATTCAACTGCCGAAGCTAATACCACTTACGGGATTATCGGTGTGAAGGTCTGGATCTTCAAAGGTGAAGTTCTAGGTGGTGAGGAAGCTGTAAAGGCGCCTGCCAAAAAAGACAGAAATAAGAATTAGGGTAAAGCGAAATGCTGCAACCAAAACGTACAAAATTCCGCAAGATGCACAAAGGTCGTAACCGTGGTCTGGCAGATCGTGGTAGCAAGGTTAGCTTTGGTGAGTTTGGTCTCAAAGCGTCCGGTCGTGGCCGTCTGACCGCAAGGCAGATCGAAGCGGCTCGACGAGCAATGACTCGACACATCAAACGTGGTGGTAAGATTTGGATCCGAGTTTTTCCTGATAAGCCGATAACCAATAAGCCGCTTGAAGTTCGAATGGGTAAAGGTAAGGGTAATGTTGAATACTGGGTTTGCTTAATCCAGCCAGGCAGAGTCCTCTACGAAATGGAAGGTGTTAGCGAAGAGCTGGCCCGCGAAGCATTTGCTCTCGCTGCTGCCAAGTTGCCAATCGCAACAACCTTTGTTAGACGCACGGTGATGTGAAAATGAAATCAAACGAATTGCGTGAAAAGTCAGTTGAAGAATTAAATGCCGCGCTGGGTGATGAGCTCAAGCAGCAGTTTAAGTTGCGTATGCAGCATTCAACTGGCCAGTTGAACGAAAGCCACAAGGTTAAAGATGTACGCCGCAACATTGCGCGTATCAAGACTGTTCTTAACCAGAAGGCAGGGGAATAGATATGACTGAATTACAAACGAGCTCGCGTACACTGACTGGCCGCATTGTCAGTGACAAAATGAACAAGACCATTACGGTTTTGGTCGAGCGTCGCGTTAAGCACCCGGTGTACGGGAAGATCTTGACCAAGTCGTCAAAGATTAAAGCGCATGATGAAACTAATGATGCGAATACAGGTGATCTGGTAACGATCGCAGAGTGCCGACCTGTCTCTAAAGACAAGTCGTGGAAACTGGTTAATATTGACGAGCGCGCTACTGCAGAGTAGTTCTGCATTTAGCAAAAGGTTCGGAGTAGAAAATGATTCAAACAGAAAGTTATCTTGATGTAGCAGACAACAGCGGTGCACGTCGCGTGATGTGTATTAAAGTGCTGGGCGGATCTCACCGTCGTTATGCTCGGGTTGGTGACATGATTAAGGTTACCGTTAAAGAGGCAATTCCCCGCGGTAAGGTGAAGAAAGGTCAGGTGATGACAGCGGTTGTTGTTCGCACCAGAAAAGGGTTACGTCGTCCAGACGGCAGCTTGATCAAGTTTGATGACAATGCTGCGGTACTGTTGAACGCTAACCTGGCGCCAATTGGAACACGTATTTTTGGGCCGGTAACTCGTGAACTGCGCACTGAGCGCTTTATGCGAATTATCTCCCTAGCACCTGAAGTGCTGTAAGCGAGGAATATAGAGATGGCAATGCTGAAAATTAAACGGGATGACGAAGTAGTCGTTATTGCCGGAAAAGACAAAGGCAAGCGAGGCAAGGTACTCAAGGTACTTGAAAATGACCGTTTGTTGGTCGCAGGTATTCAGATGATTAAAAAGCATCAGAAGCCAAACCCTCAGGCGGGTATCGCTGGCGGGATTATTGAGAAAGAAGCACCAATACAGGTTTCTAATGTAGCTATCTTTAATGGCGCGACAAATAAAGCGGATCGAGTTGGTTTTAAGGTCCTGGAAGATAATAAGAAGATTCGTATCTTCAAATCTAGCGGCGAAGCCGTAGACGCTTAAGAAATAGGTAACCCTAATGGCAAGGCTGAAAGAAGTATTTAAAAACGAGTTGGCACCCAAGCTGAAAGAAGAGCTAGGTCTGGCTAATGTAATGGAAGTTCCACGTATCACCAAGATCACCTTAAACATGGGTGTTGGTGAAGCGATAGGCGACAAGAAGTCGCTGGAGAACGCCGTTGCAGATCTGACGTTGATCTCTGGTCAAAAACCAGTAATTAACAATGCTCGCAAATCTATTGCTGGCTTTAAAGTCCGTCAGGGTTGGCCGATTGGTACCAAAGTTACACTGCGTGCAGATCGTATGTATGAGTTCCTTGAGCGCCTGGTTGGTATTGCTATCCCGCGTATTCGTGATTTCCGTGGTATAAGCCCCAAGCAGTTTGATGGGCGTGGTAATTTCTCAATGGGTGTGACTGAGCAGATCATCTTCCCTGAGATTGATTACGAGAAAATTGATAAGTTGCGTGGTATGGATATAACGATTACGACCACCGCGCGAAACGACGATGAAGGCCGAGCTTTACTCCGTGCCTTTGACTTCCCGCTGAAAGGTTGAGGTAGTAGGTAAATGGCAAAAGTATCAATGGTAGAGCGCGAAACTAAGCGCACCAAAACAGTTGCAAAGTTCGCCGCTAAGCGTGCAGAACTAAAAGCGATTATCAGCAATGTTGAAGCGAGCGACGAAGATCGTTGGGACGCACAGCAGAAGCTACAGAAATTGCCGCGTGATGCGAGCCCGGTACGTCAGCGTAATCGCTGCAGAATCACTGGTCGCCCACATGGTGTTTACAGTAAGTTTGGCCTGTGCCGAAATAAGCTACGCGAAGCAGCAATGCGTGGTGAAGTTCCGGGGCTGGTTAAAGCCAGTTGGTAAGTTGAGGAGCCAAACGCAATGAGCATGCAAGATCCAATAGCAGATATGTTGACCCGCATTCGTAATGCGCATCATCGTAGTCACCCAGAAGTTACTATGCCAGCTTCCAAGCTGAAGGCGTCCGTCGCCAAAGTTTTACAGGAAGAGGGTTACATTGGCGGTTATAGCGTCAGTGATGAAGTGAAGTCGAATTTAACTGTTGAGCTTAAGTACTTTGAAGGCAAGCCAGTTATTGAAGAAATTACACGTATAAGCAAGCCAAGCTTGCGTCTTTATGTAAGCAGCAATGACTTGCCTAAGGTTCGCAGTGGTCTTGGTGTTGCGATTGTCTCTACCAGTCACGGTGTGATGACTGATCGTGCTGCTCGAGCTGCCGGTATCGGTGGCGAAGTGCTTTGCACCGTATTCTGATAGGAAATACAAATGTCTAGAGTTGCAAACAGTCCAGTAGAATTGCCGAAAGGTGTTGAAGTAACACTTGGTGGTAGCGAGATTTCTATCAAGGGCTCAAAGGGTACCCTGGCGATGCCAATTAATGCCCAGGTCGAGATCAAACAGGAAGACAATGTTCTTACTTTTGCTGCTCGCACTGGCGATACATTTGCACGTGCTATGTCAGGCACTACCAGAGCATTAGTTAACAATATGGTAACTGGTGTTTCTACAGGTTTTGAAACAAAGCTAGAGCTAGTTGGCGTTGGTTACAGAGCGCAGGTACAGGGTTCAAAGATTAATTTGACCCTAGGCTTCTCTCATCCAGTGGTCTACGACCTACCAGAGGGTGTTTCTGCTGAAACGCCAAGCCAAACTGAAGTTTTATTGAAATCTTCTGATAAGCAAAAATTGGGTCAGGCCGCGGCGGAGATCCGCGCCTACCGTCCACCAGAGCCTTACAAAGGTAAGGGCGTTCGAATTGCTGGTGAGTACGTAAGACGCAAAGAAGCTAAGAAGAAGTAATAGGGTATAAATATGAGCGATAAGAAAGTTTCACGTCAGCGCCGAGCAAAGCGCGTACGTATGAAGATCCGCGAGCAAGGTGTTACACGTTTGTGTATTAACCGCACTCCACGCCACATCTACGCCCAGGTAATTGCAGCTGAAGGTGACCGTGTTCTAGCAACAGCGTCAACTTTAGAGAAGGACCTGCGTACTGGCAGCACTGGCAACATCGATGCTGCCACAGCGGTTGGCAAATTAGTAGCCGAGCGAGCAGTGGCTGCTGGTGTTACTTCCGTCGCGTTTGATCGTAGCGGTTTTAAATATCACGGCCGTGTAAAAGCACTGGCAGACGCCGCGCGTGAAGCCGGCCTCGAATTTTAATAGGTATTATATATGGCTCTTACAGATCAGAAAGATTCTGCAGCTGAAGGAATGATGGAGAAGCTGGTTCAGGTTAACCGTGTTGCAAAGACGGTTAAAGGTGGACGCATCTTCGCTTTTACTGCACTGACTGTAGTTGGTGATGGCAACGGAAAGGTGGGCTTTGGCCGCGGTAAAGCGCGCGAAGTTCCTCAGGCTATCCAAAAGGCAATGGAAGCAGCGCGTCGCAATATGATTGACGTTGCTCTTGATGGCACAACTATTCAGTATCCAACTAAAGGCATTCACGCCGCATCTAAGATTTATATGCAGCCGGCCTCAGAAGGTACTGGTGTTATTGCCGGTGGCGCAATGCGCTCTGTGTTGGAACTGGCTGGGGTACAAAATGTACTGGCTAAGTGCTACGGCTCAACCAACCCGGTAAACGTTGTTCGCGCTACATTTAAAGCGTTACAGGCAATGAAATCTCCGGATGACGTTGCAGCGAAACGTGGTAAATCAGTGGAAGAAATTCTGAACTAAGTGACGGCTTAATAGCACGTCAGTTATTGGAAATGGATCATGGCAAAAGTTAAATTGAAAAAAGTAAAAGTAACTCAGACTAAGAGTTCAATTGGACGATTAAAAAACCATAAAGCCTGTCTCTCAGGTTTGGGTTTACGTCGTATCGGCCACACTGTTGAGGTAGAAGATACTCCATCGGTTCGCGGCATGATCAATAAAGTTAACTATATGTTGCAGGTTGAGGAAGCTTAAGATGCGCCTGAATACCCTTAGCCCGGCACCGGGTCGAATTAAAGAAGGTAAGCGCTGCGGTCGTGGTATCGGCAGTGGTATTGGTAAGACTGGTGGCCGTGGTCACAAAGGTCAAAAAGCGCGTTCAGGCGGTAGTATTCGTCCTGGCTTTGAGGGCGGTCAGATGCCTTTACAGAAGCGTTTGCCAAAATTTGGTTTCACCTCGCGTCTGGCAGCAGTGACTGCTGAAATCAGATTGTCAGAGTTGAACCTAGTTGAAGGCGAGATCATTACTGTAGACACATTGCGTGCCGCAGGCCTGATCAACTCCAATATCTTGCGCGCAAAAGTGTTTGCCTCTGGCGAAGTGACCAAGGCAGTTACTCTGCAAGGTGTTACCGCGACTAAAGGCGCAGCTGTTGCTATTGTAGCCGCTGGCGGCAAGGTCGAAGAGACAGCTTAATGGCCAAGCCAGGTACTATGCCCACGGGCAATTCAAAAGGACTGGGCGAGCTTTGGGCTCGCCTTCGCTTTTTGTTTGCGGCGATCATAATCTATCGCATTGGTACCCATATACCAGTTCCAGGGTTTGACCCAGATCGTCTGGCAGACCTATTTACTCAGAACCAGGGAACATTCCTTGGTCTGTTTAATATGTTCTCTGGCGGCGCGTTAGAGAGAATGAGTATCTTGGCTCTCGGTGTTATGCCCTATATCTCGGCATCGATCATTATGCAGCTGCTGTCAGCGACAGTGCCTGCGTTAGAGCAGTTAAAGAAAGAAGGTGACAGCGGTCGCCGCAAGATCAATCAGTACACGCGCTACGGCACCGTTGTTTTGGCACTGATACAGGGTACCGCTATGGCTGTTGGCTTCGCCTCTCAGGGCCTAGCCTATGAGGTGAACAGCCTGTTTTACATGGTGGCAATATCATCATTGGTAGCAGGTGCAGTATTCCTGATGTGGTTGGGTGAGCAGATCACTGAGCGCGGTATAGGTAATGGCATCTCGATGCTTATTTTTGCCGGTATCGTTGCTGGTATCCCAGGCGCCATAGGTCAGGCATTAGAGTCAGCCCGTCAAGGTGACCTGAATCCACTGACCTTAATTGTTATTTTAATAATCGCGATCGCAGTTGTTTACTTCGTCGTGTTTATTGAGCGCGGTCAACGTCGTTTGACAGTTAACTACGCTCAGCGTCAAGGCCGTCAAGGCTATAACGCACAGGCTTCGCATCTGCCGCTGAAAGTTAATATGGCGGGTGTTATACCGGCAATTTTTGCCAGTAGTTTACTGTTGTTTCCCACCTCGATCAGTCAATGGTTTGGGCAGGGTGTTAACGCACCGGCTTGGTTGCAGGATATTGCGTTACTGATTGGCCCAGGACAGCCGCTTTATGTGCTGTTGTTCTCAAGCCTAATTATATTTTTCAGCTTCTTCTATACGGCGTTGATGTACAACCCCAAAGAAGTGGCTGATAACTTGAAAAAAGGTGGTGCTTATCTTCCTGGGATTCGTCCCGGTGAGCATACCGCCAAATACATTGACAGTGTGACCACGCGTTTGACTTTGATTGGTGGTATTTACATTACCTTGATCTGTCTGATGCCGCAGTTTTTGAATGTGTACTTCAACGTACCTTTCTATCTGGGTGGCACGTCGCTGTTAATCGCGGTTGTAGTGACAATGGATTTTATGGCTCAGGTGCAGTCACATCTAATGTCTCAACAATATGATTCGCTAATGAAGAAGGCCAACCTTAAAAATGTTGGCCGTAAATAAAGAGGTGATGCTGTGAAAGTACGCGCATCGGTTAAAACGATTTGTCGTAATTGTAAGGTTGTCCGCCGTAAGGGTGTGGTTCGTGTGATTTGTAGTGTTGAACCGCGTCATAAACAGCGTCAGGGATAATCTGGTTGATTTTTGATAGATCTATCGGTATTCTACCGCGCCTTTTTAGCAGGTCTAATGGACTGTTCGATCGGACGGAAATGCTGATTAAACCTATAGTATAAGTGGAGTAATTTGAATGGCCCGTATTGCCGGTGTCAACATTCCAGATAACAAGCACGCAGTGATTTCACTGACTTACGTGTTTGGTATTGGTCGCCCGACTGCCAGAAAGATCTGTGCAGAAGTGGGTATCGCAGAAGACACTAAAATTTCTGCACTGGACGACGGTCAACTCGACCAACTGCGTACTGCCGTAGGGCAAAACGAAGTTGAAGGTGACCTTCGCAGAGAAACAAGCATGAACATCAAGCGTTTGATGGATTTAGGTTGCTATCGCGGCCTACGCCATCGTCGCAGTTTGCCCGTACGTGGACAGCGTACTAAGACGAATGCGCGGACCCGTAAGGGCCCACGTCGTCCCATTAAAAGATAATTAGGATTCCTAATGGCAAAAGCAGCAGCTAAAACGACCCGTAAAAAGGTTAAAAAGACAGTTATTGATGGTGTAGCTCACATCTATGCTTCTTTTAATAACACTATTGTTACGATCACCGATCGTCAGGGAAATACGCTTTCCTGGGCAACATCCGGTGGTTCCGGTTTCCGCGGTTCTCGTAAGAGTACTCCGTTCGCCGCACAGGTCGCTGCAGAGCGCGCCGGTGAAGCAGCCAAAGACTATGGTTTGAAGAACCTTGACGTTCAAGTTAAGGGTCCTGGCCCAGGTCGTGAGTCCGCTGTTCGCGCACTCAATAATGCTGGTTACAAAATTACAAACATCACGGATGTGACGCCGGTTCCACACAATGGCTGCCGTCCACCCAAAAAACGTCGCGTGTAAGAGAGAACGATCATGGCTAGATATCTCGGACCAACTTGTAAACTTTCACGCCGCGAGGGAACAGATCTTTTCCTAAAGAGTGGCGTTCGTCCATTAGAATCCAAATGTCGCTCAGAGAGCGCACCTGGCCAGCACGGTCAGCGTCGCGGCCGTCTGTCTGACTACGGTGTACAGCTGCGTGAAAAGCAGAAGGTACGTCGTATATACGGTGTTTTGGAAAAGCAATTCCGCAACTACTACAGAGATGCTGCGAGTCAAAAAGGGAACACAGGTGAAAACCTGCTGACCCTGCTTGAGAAGCGTCTCGACAATGTCGTCTACCGCATGGGGTTCGGTGCTACTCGCGCCGAATCGCGTCAGCTAGTCGCACATAACTCTATTTTGGTGAATGGCCAGAAGGTAAATATTGCTTCATTTAGAGTTCAGGAAGGCGATGTCGTCGGTCTGCGCGAGAAATCTAAGAAGCAGCTACGTGTGCAAACTGCTCTGCAGTTGGCAGCTCAGCGTGGTGAAGTTGAATGGATGCAGGTAGATAGCAACAAGATGGAAGGCACGTTCACGCGTAATCCTGACCGTTCTGATTTGCCCGCTGAGATCAACGAAAACCTGATCGTCGAACTGTACTCCAAGTAATCGCTGTTTAGCTCTTACAGGTAATACTATGCAAAATTCTGCTACTGAAATGCTTACACCGCGCAATATTGATGTAACGTCGTATAACGCAACACATGCCAAGGTGGTTTTAGAGCCGCTTGAGCGTGGTTTTGGACACACATTAGGCAATGCACTGCGTCGCATTCTGCTGTCTTCTATGACTGGCTGTGCCATCGTTGAAGCTGAGATTGATGGTGTAGAGCACGAATACAGCGCTATCGAAGGCGTGCAAGAAGATGTCATGGAAATCCTCCTCAACCTTAAAGGTGTTGCGGTAGTGATGGAAGGACGTGATGAGACCATTGTTACCTTGAATGCTAAGGGCCCTGGTCCTGTTACCGCTGCTGATATCGAAGTTGATAGTCATGTAGAAATTATTAACCCAGATCACGTTATTGCTAATCTGTCTGACAAGACTAGCCTTAACATGCAGCTGCGCATTGTCCGTGGTCGTGGCTACCAGCCATCAGACGCACGTATCAATGAAGAAGAGAACAGTACTATTGGTCGTCTACAGTTTGATGCGTCATTTAGCCCAATCTTCAAAGTGTCCTACAGCGTTGAAAATGCGCGTGTTGAGAATCGTACTGACCTCGACAAGCTGGTTCTTGAACTTGAGACTAACGGCACTATAGATCCTGAAGAAGCGATTCGTCGCGCAGCAACTATTCTGCAACAGCAGATGGCTGTATTTGTTGATCTCCAGGGTGAAACTGCCGCTGAGCCAGAAGAGAAAGAAGAAGAGATCGATCCGATCTTACTGCGTCCTGTTGATGATCTTGAATTAACTGTGCGCTCTGCGAACTGCCTCAAAGCAGAAAGTATTTATTACATTGGTGATCTGATTCAGCGCACCGAAGTTGAGTTGCTGAAAACACCTAATCTGGGTAAGAAATCCCTTACCGAGATTAAAGATGTATTGGCCTTCCGCGGACTGTCTCTAGGGATGCGCCTTGAGAACTGGCCACCAGCAAGCCTGAAAAGTGAACGCGAACTAGCTTAATCGCTTAGCTCGTATAGATATCATTGCTGAGAAAGCAACGAATTAAGGAATAAAAACATGCGTCATCGTTATGCCGGCCGCAAACTGAATAAATCTGGTACTCACAAGAGGGCCATGTTCCGCAATATGACCGCATCTCTGGTTGAGCACGAGTTGATTAAAACCACTCTGCCTAAGGCCAAAGAACTGCGTCGCTTTGCTGAGCCACTGATCACACTGGCTAAAGAAGACAATGTTGCTAACCGTCGACTGGCTTTTGACCGTCTGCGCAACAAAGCAACCGTTGGGAAGCTATTTACCGACTTGGGTGTACGTTATCAGGAACGTCCTGGTGGTTATCTGCGTATCCTCAAGTGTGGTGTGCGTACTGGTGACAAAGCACCTATGGCGTATGTTGAACTGGTAGGACGCGTAATGGCTGATGTCTCTGAAGAAGCGGTTGAAGTCGCAGCAGAATAAGCGTTTATAAGTTATAAAAAAGCCGAGCTACTAGCTCGGCTTTTTTGTGTCTGTAAATCAGGTTTCCTTAGTCAGAGCTCGTAAATCAGAGCTCGTAAATCAGAGCTCTATTGCCAGATTTGAACCCTTTGCGCTGCTGGCAGATACAATCCATCACCTTCCTCCACATGATAGGTCTTATAAAAGTCCGCCATATTTGAGAACACCCCATTGATACGGTACTTATCAGGGCTGTGCGGATCGGTCTTTACAATCAGTTCCATGATCTGGTTACGCCACTTGAGGCGGCTAGACTGGGCATTGCCTATAAAGAAACGCTCCTCTCCAGTAAAGCCATCGAGAACTGGTGACGACTTTCCCTGCAAAGACAATCGGTAAGCTTTGAGGGCAATCGCCGTGCCGCCCAAATCACCAATATTTTCGCCCAGCGTCAATTCACCATTAACAAACAGGCCGGGCAGGGGTTCAAATTTATTGAACTGGCTGACCAGACTTTCGGTGCGCGCCTCAAAATTAGCGCGATCCTGCTCAGTCCACCAGCTCTTAAGGTTGCCATCTCCGTCATATTTACTGCCCTGATCATCAAAGCCATGGCCAATTTCATGCCCAATCGTGGTGCCAATGGTCCCGTAGTTATAGGCATTATCTGCGTTGGGCAGGAAGTTAGGAGCCTGTAAATAGGCCGCCGGAAACACTATCTCATTAAGTCCTGGATTGTAGTAGGCATTCACTTGCTGGGGCGCCATAAACCATTCACCGCGATCTATCGGTTTACCTAATTTGCCCACATTGAGGTTGTGACTAAAGGTGCGTGCGCGTTTTATATTGCCGACCAGATCGTCGCCAGCCACGGTCAGTTCACTGTAGTCCTTCCATGTATCAGGGTAGCCAATTTTGGCGGTAAATTTCGATAACTTAACGAGCGATTGCTGTTTAGTCGCGTCGCTCATCCAGTCCAGATTTTTAATGGAGTCGGCATAGGCGGCAATCAAATAGTCGACCATCTCCACCATGCGCGCCTTGGATTCAGGCGGAAAGTGCTTCTCGACGTAGAGCTGCCCGAGTAACTCGCCCAGATTTCCGTTAATTGAACTGACCGCTCTGCGCCATCGATCCTGCTGCTCCTGGCGCCCTGATAATGTCTTGGCGTAAAACTCAAAACGTGCATCGACGAAGGGTGAAGACAGATAAGCGGCGAAACCATTAATAAGGCGCAGACGCAGATAGTCTTGCCAGGTAGTGACAGGGGTCTTTCTAAACAGATTATTGACTGCCTCCAGATAGCTGGGTTGACTGACAATGACATAGTCGGCATCGCTCACACCGATGCCCAAATAATACTGTTCGAGGTCTAGGTTGGATAACAGCTTGTTAAACTCTTTAGAGGAGTATTTATTGTAAGCCTTGTAAGCGTCTCGATTATCGACCTTGGTCCACTGAGCGGCCGCTAGCTGGCTCTCGAGGGCAAAGATTTGTTGTGCTGCTAAACCGGCATTTTGATGGCCGCTCAGCGATAATACTGTCTCTATATAGCTCTGATACTTCGCAATAATCTGCTGGCCGCGATCAGAGTTGTCGTTGTAATAGGCTCGGTCGGGAAGTCCCAATCCTGATTGAACAAAAAACATCACATAGCTTGTCGCGTCTTTATCGTCCTGACCTACATAGAGATTAAAAGGGGCATCGACGCCCATGGGATTGCTACTGCCAAAGTAAGCCGCGATATCATCATGGGTTTGTAGCTGGTCAATGGCGATCAAATCCTTCGCGATTGGTGCTATGCCTAATACCTCAATGCCAGTCTCATCCATATAAGCATTGTAATAATCGCCAATTTTTATCTTGGCACTGTCAGTCCCCGGATTGGCCGCCACATCGAGTACAATGGCTTTAGACTGTTCTAGGCTCTCCTTGCGCAAGGTCATATAGCTGCCCCAGCCCACTTCATCGGCGGGTATCTGCGTTCTGGCAAGCCAGCCACCATTGGCATATTCATAGAAGTCATCTTGCGGGCGCACCTGCAAATTCATGCCGTCGCGATCAATACCCGAGGTCAGTGGTGGAGAAACCTGCTCCGAGCAGCCGCTCAGAAGCAGCAGAAAACTAGCGCCTATAATGGTTTTATTCATTCAACTAACTTCCTTTTCGAAGACTAAAATTGCTCTGTGTATATCTGGGATTCTAGATTCATTAGTCTCATTGGACCTCCCCAGACACAACCTGTATCCAATGCAAACAAATTAGGCCCACAGTCACGGCCTTCGAGAGCCGCCCAATGGCCAAAGATAATCTTATCCTGACGGGTCTTCCTTTCACTATAGTCAAACCAAGGCCCATAGGGTGCGGACGCTGTGATAGCATCCTTAGATTCTAGTTCCAGTCTGCCATCAACCGTACAGAAGCGCATGCGTGTCAGATAATTGGTAATCACCCGCCAGCGTTCAGGTCCCCGCAGATCATCTGACCACTGCAGCGGCCGGTTACCATACATATGATTAAAATACTCAGCACTATTATCGGAGCGCAATACCGCGCTTACCTCTGCGGCAAGACCCTGAGCTTTGGGCAAATCCCAGATTGGCGGAATGCCCGCATGCACCACCGTGTAATCACCCATAGTCAAAAGTAGAGGCTGTTGTTGCAGCCAGGTAAGCAGTTCATCTCTATCGGGAGCGGCAAGAATTTCATTGAGAGTATCTTTGGGTGTGGGTGATCTAACCCCATGCGCAATCGCAAGCAGGTGCAGGTCGTGATTTCCCAGTACGGTTTTAAAGCTGTCACCAAGATTTTTGCAGAAGCGCAATGTTTCCAGAGACTTGGGACCACGATTAATTAGATCGCCAACGCCGATAAGTTGGTCACAGGATGGGTCGAAAGAGACAGTCTCAAGTAGCTGCAATAGCGGGTCCAGACAGCCCTGAATATCCCCCACCGCATAGTTGGTCATTTAATGCACGGCGTTGGGTGTAGAGAGGAGAAATGGCTCGATGGGCGCGTTAAATGGATCACCATTTTCATCGAGTAATTGATAGCTTCCCTCCATGGTACCAATCGGGGTCTTGAGCACTACGCCGCTGGTGTATTGATAACTGGCTCCAGCCTCAATAGTGGGCTGTTCGCCAATTACACCCATACCGCGAACTTCTTTGCGTTCCTGATTAGCATCAATAATAATCCAGTGACGGCCGAGCAGTTTGGCGGGCTCAGTGCCCTGGTTTTGGATCGTTATATGGTAGGCAAATGCGAAGCGATTTTGCTCGGGCTGAGACTGTTGCTGCACATATTCGGTTACTACGCTAACCAGTATCGGCTGCAGCTCCTGTTGAAGATCTAGGTTGTCCACCGTCATTTTATTACTATCTCGCTTGCATGAATACTCTGGTTAATATGATTGCTCAGGGTAACAAAGTCTTTTACCGATAACTGTTCTGGACGCCGTCCCATATCAATAACCTCTGCCGCTGTTGTTAGATGCTCAGCATAGGGTTTTAGGCAGTTGCGCAGCGTTTTACGTCGCATCTGAAAGCTCTGGGCCACAATCTTGCTGAGTAGCATCTCATCTTCAGCCACACAGGGCATCGTTTTATGTGGTTTTAAACGCACCACTGCCGACTGCACCTTGGGCGCGGGGCGGAAAGACTCTGGTGGTACTGGAATCAGGGGCATTACCCGACAATGGTATTGAATCATGACCGAAAGCCGACCATACGTCTTGGTACCAGGTGCCGCGCCAAGGCGGTCTACCACTTCCCGTTGCAGCATAAAGTGCATATCTTTGATCAGATGACGCACACTAAGCAAGTGAAACAATAAAGGCGTGGAAATATTGTAGGGCAGGTTGCCCACTAGGCGCAGTTCATTGCCCTGATAAAATTCAGCAAAGTCAGTTTTTAACGCATCACCACTATGAATTGTAAAATTGGGGTACTGGCTAAATTTCTCGCCGAGAAATTCGACAAGATCTCTGTCCAATTCAAGCACTGACATAGATGGACACAGTGTGACTAGGTGCTCGGTAATGGCGGCCATCCCTGGTCCAATCTCAATAAGATTGTCCTCTGGTTTGGGGCCGACCGCTGAAACAATCTGTGAAATTATCTGTTGATCGACAAGAAAATTCTGACCAAAGCGCTTGCGTGCCTGATGATTAATTGTCATAACTCACTCGCACTGTTGGCAGCGGCCATCCGAGTAGCAACCTCAATGGCAGTTTCCAGACTGCCCTTACCTGCAGTACCTGTGCCCGCTAAATCGAGCGCCGTGCCATGGTCTACTGATGTGCGCACAATGGGTAATCCAAGCGTAATATTGGCAGCGCGACCAAAGCCCTGATACTTGAGAACCGGCAGGCCCTGATCGTGATACATAGCTAGTACGGCGTCAGCGCCCTCAAGGTTCTTACTCGTAAATAAGGTGTCTGCTGGCAGCGGCCCAACAAGATTGATGCCGCGATCGCGCCACTGTTGCAAAACTGGGGTAATGATATTTATTTCTTCATGGCCTAAATGACCACCTTCACCAGCATGGGGGTTGAGCCCGCAGACTAAAACTTTTGGTTTGCTCACACCGAACTTATGTTCAAGGTCATGGCACAAAATATCAATGACCTCGTTGAGTAAATCAGCGGTAATAGCGTCGGCTACCTCTCGTAACGGCAGATGAGTTGTGGCTAATGCCACACGTAATTCGCTAGTTGCAAGCATCATAACTACGCGTGCAGTGCTGGTTTTCATAGCTAGATATTCAGTGTGCCCAGAAAACGAGATACCGGCATCATTGATGACCGATTTTTGCACCGGGCCAGTAACCAGAGCCTGACAGCTATTAGTTTGGCAGGCGTCTACAGCCAGGTCGAGACAGTCGAGTACATACTGGGCGTTGCGTTGATCCAGCTGTCCAGCCACGGCTGGCACAGCCATGGGAACGGGCACAATTGCCAGTTCGCCAGCAGCCAACGGCTGTTGGCGGGGTTCGATTAAGCTGATAGGTAGACCGAGCTGCGCTGCGCGCTGCACAATCAGATCTGGGTCGGCGAAGGCGACAAGTTCTTGATCCTGGGGTTGCTGGATAAGCTGAATTAACAGGTCAGGCCCGACACCAGAGGGTTCTCCCGGTGTCAGTGCCAGGCTTAATGTCATGAGTTGTCGGATCCTTTAATTTCAATAAAGGCTTCGTCGCGAATTTCCTGTAACCACACCTGCAGCTCTTCTTCATACTTGCGTTCGCGCAGCATGTTTTGGGCGCGATTGCGCAGAATATTGGTGCTGAAATCTTCGTTGCGGCGGTCGGTCACCTGCAGAATATGCCAGCCAAACTGAGAGCTGAATGGCGCACTGACTTCATTGAGCGCGATGGATCCCATCGTTTGCTCGAATTCAGGGACAAACATCCCTGGCGTCGACCAACCCAGCTCACCACCTTTGAGGGCAGAGCCCGGATCTTCAGAAAATTCTTTTGCTAGAGCCGCAAAGTCTTCACCGGCAATTGAGCGATCACGCAGCTTATTTAGCAGGGCCACAGTGGTTTCTTGGTCCCGAATCTGATTGGGCTTAACTAAAATATGTCGTGCAAAGTGCTGCTCAATTAACTGCTCCCCACCACCGCGGCGCTCATAGAGTTTAAGCAGGTGATAGCCAGCGCCACTGCGGATCGGATCGGATACCTGGCCTATATCCATCTGCTCCACAGCATCAATAAACACACCGGGCAACTGGGCCATTTTGCGCCAGCCTAAATCACCACCTTGCAGTGCCGATTGATCGGCCGAATTGGCGATCGCTAACTGACGAAAATCTGTTCCGTCTACAGCTTGAGCCTGTAGCTCTTTGGCGCGGGCTAGGATGGCATCTGTCTCTTCTAAGCTAGTGCCCGATGGCACTGAAAGCAAGATTTGGCCAACATTGACGTCTGGCGAGGTTAAAAAACGACCCTCTTCAGAGTTGAGGAAATTATCCAGCTCTTGCTCGCTGATGCGAATTCGGCGCATAACCTTACCCTGTTGTACGCGCATAATCGTTATTTCATTGCGAATCTGCTCGCGCACAACTGCAACTGTAATGCCTTGAGTATGAATCTGCGCAACATACTCTTCCATCGTTAACTTATTGCTGGAGGCGATACGTGCTATCGCTTGATTGAGCTCCTCATCGCCAATACGTATACCAGCGTTATAGCCGATATTGAGTTGCAGGCGTTCTGAGATTAATCGATCCAAAACCTGCTGCAATAAGATATCTTGTGGGGGAGCCTTGGTGCCAGACTGCTGGATCTGCGTATAGATGGTTACCATGCGCTGGTCGAGCTCAGATTGCAGAACAATGTCATCGTCGACTACGGCAATAACCTTATCCAACAGGGTTACCTGTGCCGTGGCGCCGATTGAAATAAACAGTACGCTAGCGCATATAAGCGCCGATTTTTTAGAAATTTTCCAGAGGTTCATAACCGTAAATACCATTGTTAAGCATTGTGTCTACCCGACTGCCAGTGCCAGCCAGACCTTTAAACTGTATTTGTAAGAAGATACCGTTTCTTGATTCTAATTGCTCTTCAGGGAACAGGAATTCGTCCTCCCGATCGAGCCAGTGGCGAGCAACCAAGCTGGCACGCCAGCAACAACTGTTGTATTCGAAACCTGCAAACAGTTCCAGTTCCCGCTTGTTAGTAAAATCATGATTCCAACGCCCGACCAGATTAAAATTCCCGGCCACCGGAACAAATGCGGATATATCAACTTGCTCTATATCTTGATCGACATTCATGCCATTAAATAATCTCGGTTCACGTCGGGTAAATCTATAGGTGAAGTTAAATAGGCGATTGTCGCGGTCATTATAGCGCACGCCGAGGCTGCTTTTTTCTAAATCATTATCATGGTTGTCATAGATAAGGTCGCTGGTAAAGCGCCAGTTTTTGGCCAGTCTGGCAGCCAGCTCCAGTGCCAGAGGAGACTGGTTACGGGTCAGTTCTGCAAGTTCATCTGTCGTTGGGTTGGACGACAATGTCACCAATCGGTCGCGGTAGTAAATGGATTGAGCAATGCTTGCTCTAAATCGCTCCTGGCCAGAACTTTGGTCAATAAACCTCGTCGTAAAGGCGACAGTAAGACGCTCTTCGTCGGAAATTCGGTCTCCACCGTTAAAGCGATTGTCACTAAAAAGAAGATCGTAAGAGGGGGTGAACTCTCTGGTGTCAAAGTCAGGGATTGCAGACTGGTCTTCGAATCTGGCATTGATATAAAACAGCCGCGGTTCAAACGTCTGCTTGTGATTGGCTAGCCAGCTGACATCTCGCTCAAGAAAAATACTACTGTCCACCGAGTAGACAGGAACAGTTACCGAGGGCGTCTCATTGGTCAACGTGCTGTTGTTGGCCTCAAGGGAGTAAGCCAGGTGATTAAATGCGACCTTGGGTTTAAAGTAACCCCAGCTCCAGCGCTTATCCCAGGTGATACCGTAGTCGATAAGACTGCGGCTACCAGTGACAAAACTTGGATCCTCACGCTCAAAGATGGAGTAGCGGTTATTCAGTTCGACCACCAGGCTATTATCAAATCGGTAGTAACCATCAATAGAGACTCTTGGCACTACGGAGTACTGATCTGTCAGCCCCGTAGTAATAACCTGATAGTCCTGAGCTTCGACAAGATAATTCCAGTGTTTGGTTTTATAGCCAGCTGAGGCGCGACGCTGCAGATGAGTGAGGCTATTTTCATCTGGGGTGAAGTTACCCAAATCGCGAAAATAGTCGACATCGCTGACTTCATTTAAATCTAAAAATGTTGACCAGGGACGATCGGCGCCACCGCGGTGCTGCAGGCTTAACAGATAGCGATCTTCTCCCTCAAAAGGATGCAGACCTGTTTGTGCGTCAATTCTGTCATCGTCGTCCCCCCCTTTGTCGGCCCCCAGAAAATTTGCGACTAACTCAGTTTCTGACCAGCGGCTGAGATGGCGGAATTCGGTCTCTACGCCAAATCCGCGTTCTTGGATATAACGAGGAGAAATCGTTGCATCATAATTGGGCGCAATATTCCAATACACTGGCTGAGTAAAGTCGATGCCATTGTCTTTGTTGGCACTGATGGTTGGAAATAGCAAACCCGAAGAACGGCGGTCATCAACTGGAAATTTGAGGTAGGGGAAATAAAAGATCGGTACATCTTTGACTTCTAGGCGAGCATTCTTAACTGTGGCAAATCCTGAACTTTGATCAATAGCAATTTCGCTGGTCATTAGTTGCCAGGTTGTATCCCCAGGTTCGCAGCTTGAATAAGACGCATCGTCAATAACAATAATGCCATCTTTGGTTCGAGACAGGCTTTCTGCCGAGCCGCGAACGGATGCCTCATGCAGAACATAGGTTGCATCATCAATATGCACTTCTTTGCTGTCGATATCGATTTTGGCATTATTGCCTAGCAGCAAAAGCCCTGGCTCACGAAAACGAACATTGCCCTCGAGGGTAACTTGACGGTTGTTCTGATTAATCCGCGCAGTATCACTGCGTACCTGACGAAAGCCCTGTGAAATCTGCACGTCCCCATCGAGCTGGGCAATATTGCCCTCCAGAGCTTCAGTGGTGTTAGCGTTAACACGCAGTGAGGCTTGGTCAGGGTCTAAATCTGCATCAGGATAATCGCGCCTGGGTTCCACATAGGCGCCACAGCAATAGGGGTCCAGCGACAATCGCTGCTCTGGGGTCATATCTTCTTCTTCGACCCAATCCAGATTTAGCACTCGGGCGACTCTGGGTTCCTCTGGATCAGCAGGCCTAGTCTTATTAATACTGCGCGCAGGCCGGTTGCCCTTGGCGATAACGCTGCTCTGGGGTTCCTGTTCACGACATAGCCATTTGCCATCTGAGCCGCCACCGCAGCTCCACAAGGTCTGCTCTGAATCTTCTTCGGCCATTGTTGAAAGTGGCAGCGCAGCGCAAATCAGGATTGTCATTGCAACCAAAAGGCACCGAGCAGGGCGAGCGGATAGAGGATGTCGCAAAGTTGTTACAGCTTGAGTCAAATCTGGGGCCCATAACGAATTTTATCTTCCCGCATTTTACCTGATATCTGTCTCCAGTAGAGACCTGAATTGCAGCAAATAGGCTAGAATACCTATTTTTTGCCCTAGGGCCATTTAAATAGGCAGTTGCTGAGTGGAAAACCAAGATCAACAAACTTTTTTTGACTGGATAATTGCCTTTTTACCGGTCGCTAATATATTACCAGAACCCTTAAAAGTTGAGGCTCTAGCTGGCGATGCTGGCTTTCGGCGCTACTATCGGCTCAATACTCAGCCAAGTTTAATTGCGGTCGATTCGCCGCCAGCCAAAGAAAACAACCCAGCCTATACCTCCGTGGCTATGGCCCTGCAGGCACAGGGAATTCGTACGCCTAAAGTGCATGCTGTCGATTTTGCTCAGGGGTTCTTCTTGCTTGAAGATTTTGGCCGCGATTTACTTCAGACCATGCTTAGCCCAAAGACGGGGGACGGCTGTTATCGGCAGGCTGAGGAGACGTTATTACAGATTCAAAAAACCATGCCCGACCCTGCGGTTTTCCCCTGCTACGATGCTCAGTGTCTGCGTGACGAAATGGCACTGTTTAGTCATTGGTTTGTCAGTGAGCTGCTGGGCATACAGCTGGAACAACAAGAAATAGCTCTGTTGGATAGGCTTTTCGATGGTTTGGTTGATAGCGCGTTGGCCCAGCCTCTGGTAGTGGTGCATCGAGATTATCATTCGCGCAATCTTATGCTGCTGGCGGATCAACAGCTGGGGGTAATTGATTTTCAAGACGCGGTCCATGGCCCGATTACTTATGATCTAGTGTCTTTGTTAAAAGACTGTTATGTGCGCTGGCCCGCTGAGCAGATGCGTGAGCGGGCACTGTCTTTTAAATCTCGGGCTCGCGTTAATGTTGATGATCAGCAGTTTCTAGGCTGGTTCGATCTTATGGGCTTACAGCGGCATATTAAGGTCATGGGTATCTTTGCGCGCCTCTCCCTGCGCGATGGCAAGAGCGCTTATCTGCAGGATTTACCTCTGGTGATTCGCTATAGCCTTGAAACAGCCAAAGATTACCCGCACAGCAGGTCATTTTATGAATGGTTTTTGCAGCGTATTGAGCCGCATCTGTCAGCACAGACCTGGTACAGCGATTGGCAAACTGCCGGTGACGATCTATGAAAGCAATGATTCTTGCTGCCGGCTTTGGCAGTCGATTGCGTCCGCTAACTGACACCACTCCCAAGCCACTGTTGCAGGTCGGCGGCAAACCCCTACTGCAGTATCATCTGCAGCGGTTGGCCGCAGCGGGTATAACGGATATTGTGATTAATATCAGCTGGTTGGCTGAGAAAATTGAAGATTACTTTGGCGATGGTAGTCACTTCGGTGTCAATATTGATTGGTCTCGAGAGGCGCAGCCCCTAGAAACCGGGGGTGGTATAGCCAATGCACTGCCGCTACTAGGCAGCGAGCCTTTTTTATTGATTAATGGTGATGTGTGGACAGATTTTCCGCTGCATAGTATCAGCTTGGATCAGGATGCTGACGCGTATCTGGTGATGGTTGCCAACCCAGAACATAATCCCAGTGGCGATTTCGCCGTCGCCAACAGTCTGGTCAGCTATGATGCTGGCCCCAAGTATACGTTTAGCGGTATCAGCTTATTTAGACCGCAGCTGTTTGCCGGTTTCAAGGAAGGCTGTTTTCCTCTGCGAGATGTCATGCGCCCAGCAATTTTATCGGGCCGAGTCACAGGCGCGGTCTATACTGGTCAGTGGTGGGATATAGGCACCGTAGAAAGGCTGACCCAACTCAACAATAACTTGAATAAAGCCGAGCCAAAATAACAATGATTAAAAGAATCCATTTCCAAATTATCTTTTGGCTATGTCTATTGAGTACGGTTGCCCTATCATTGATGCCAATTTCGGGACAGCAGGTATTCGAGGCGCAGGACAAAGTCGGCCATGCCACGGTCTATGCCACGTTGTATTTTTTAGCTGTGCAAGCCTTTGGTCACCGCGTGCCTCTGTGGCTGTTGGCTACTGTACTGGTGATATTTGGCCTATCTATGGAGCTGGTCCAGTCAATGACCAGCTATCGTTATGGTGATCCTTGGGATTTACTCGCCAACACAATAGGCGTTGTGGTGATTTGGCTGATCTTTAGCGCACGCAGGAGATGGCGATGAAATCTGTTTACCGTGGCAGTGACTATTTCGAAGCCCAGTTGCTGACCGGACTCATGGAGCAGGCAGGTCTGCAAGTATTTCTCCAAGGCACCGCACTGCAGGGCGGCTTGGGTGAGGTGCCTGCTATGGGACATCTATCAATCACTGTTAACGATGCGGATCAGATTAGAGCCACAGAGATTATTGATGCTTACGAACGCGGTGACTATGAGCTTGAGGACGAATAAATATGACGCCTAAATTAAAGCGACTATCACTGTGGCTAGCACCTCTAATAGGTGCTTTGGTCACTCTGTTAATGCTGCAGTCTGGCTGGGAGCCCAAAGGTGCTCTGGCTGCAGGACTCACGGCACTATGTGCCCTGTGGTGGGTATTTGAGCCTATCCCGATTCCCGCAACCTCAATGATCCCGTTGGGTGTATTTCCACTGCTGGGTATTCTCGATGGCAAGCAGGTGGCTCAGGCCTATGGCGATCCGCTTATTATTTTGCTAATGGGTGGCGCTATGTTATCCAAGGCGATGGAAAAGAGCGGTGCTCATCGTCGTCTCGCGCTCTACATGGTCAATCTGTTTGGTGGCGATGATCAGCGGCGGCTGGTTTTTGGTTTTATGGTGGCGTCTGCGGTGCTCAGTATGTGGGTTTCCAATACAGCCACCACATTGATGCTGTTGCCAGTAGCCTATGCCGTCCTCGACAGTGCGCCCGGTAAAGATGCTGGCAAACTCGCAGTGCCATTACTTCTCGGTATTGCCTATGCTGCCAGTATTGGTGGTTTGGGCACACCTATTGGCTCACCACCCAATGTTATCTTTCTCAAGGTTTATGCTGAAGCCACAGGTACCTTGCCAAGCTTTAGTCAATGGATGCTCTGGGGCTTGCCGGTTGTTGTGCTGCTACTGCCTCTGGCTGGGTTGTGGATTACTCGCCATCTGGACCAGGCTTCGCCCCTAGCGATTCCTCAGGCGGGGGGTTGGCGCACCGAAGAGGTGCGAGTTCTTACTGTTTTTGCACTGACTGCACTGGCCTGGATTACCCTGCGTGAGCCCTTTGGGGGCTGGACTGCATTGCTGGGGGTGCCAACTGCCAACTACGCAGCAGTGGCGTTGACCTCAGTGGTGCTAATGTTTGTGCTGCCCAATGGCAGCGGCGGCAAGTTGCTGGACTGGGAATCGGCCTCGACCATTCATTGGGGTGTGCTGCTTCTATTTGCTGGCGGTATTGCGATTGCCAAAGCGTTTTCTGTAACAGGTATCAGTGAGGCCATTGGCGAATCTTTGTCTGGCGTTACCAGGCTTTCAATTATCCTGTTGATTGCTTCAGTGGCCTTAGCTGTGACGTTTTTAACCGAGATCACCAGTAATACAGCCACCACCACATTATTAATGCCTATTCTCGCAGCGGCTTCGCTGGGTGCAGGTTTTGATCCGGCACTATTAATGTTGCCAGCGGCACTCTCTGCCAGCTGTGCCTTTATGTTGCCGGTGGCGACAGGGCCTAATGCTATTGTGTTTGGCAGTGGAAAAATGACCGTCGAGCAGATGGTTCGTGAAGGCTTTGCTTTAAATCTGATAGGTGTGGCTGTAATTACATTGGTGGTGTATTTTTGGCTGGCTGCCTAAGGTCGCAAAAGAATTTTAATATTGCCCGGCTGCAGGGTTTGGCTACCGGCAATAGATAGCACTAGAGTCGCCATTTCGTCCCAGGTATCGGCTTTACGCATGCCCTTAATACCGCGATCAATGGCGCCAGCCTGATACAAAAACATACGTAGATGCGCGGGCTTGCTGCGTTGTAGTGCGCGGCGAAATAGGGCCATACGCTTATCCCAAACTCCGGCATTTTTAAGTGCCCAGTCGCTATGCTCACCGCGAGCTACCTGTTCGCTGGCCTTAACCAAAATACGCAGTTCTCGTGTAATTGCCCATAGCAAAGGTATGGGTTCTGTGCCTTCGTTTTGCAGTCCGCGCAGTGACTGTGCCGCAGATTGGGCGTCGCCCATCAGCATCTTGTCGATAAATTCAAATAGATTATAGCGAGCGCTATCGGCTACGACTGCCGACATGGTGTCGGCATCAACTTTGCCCTCTGGTGCCAGTAATTTAAGCTTCTCTATTTCCTGCACCGCGGCCAACAGGTTGCCCTCGACGCGATCAGCCAAAATTTGAACCGCCTCTTGGTTGGCTTGAATCCCAGAATGCCCCAGACGCTGCTGAATCCAGCGTGGCAAATTATCGGCATTAACGGGCCATACTTGGATATGTGCGCCCAATGCTTCAAGCGCCTTCATCCACTTGCTGTTTTGCGCAGATTTTTCCAGCTTGGGAAGAATTATCAGCAGTAGATTATTCGGGTTGGGATTGGCGCAAATTTCACAGATTGCCTTACTGCCCTTGTCGCCAGGCTTACCATTGGCGATGCGAATTTCGATTATTTTTTTATCGGCAAATAGCGATAGAGAATTTGCTTCGTTGGCGACATGATTCCAGTCATAGTTGCCCTCGACATAAAACAGCTCGCGCTCGGTAAAGCCTTTTTCACGCGCCGCTACACGCACGGCGTCGGCACATTCCTGAGCTAGCAAAGGCTCATCGCCACTAATCACATAGACTGGCAAAAGTTGCTTTTGCAGATTACCGCCAAGCTGCTCTGCCTTAATCTTCATTACTGCTGGCCAGCGCTGGGCACAACTCGCAAACGGTTGAGAATTTGGCGCACAATCTCTTCGCGCATACCGCTGAGTATCAGTCGCTCTTCACTGTCAGAGGCCAATACATCCTGTTCGTCAAATTCATAAACGCGTTCAACTGAGGCGGTAGACAGAGGAATTAATTGGCTGCCATCGGCACCAATAATTAAAAAGTCCACATCTTCATTGAGCTGATATTCTGCTACACGAGCAGCGGCATTGATGGTGCCGGTGCGGCGAGTTTTTCGAAAGTCGACAATCACGACGCTGTAGCTGGCGTCGGCTGAGCTAGAGACAACCTTGACCCCATATAAATTGAGTGCCCGCGTCAGTTCCTGTATCAGGTCGCTATGGGCATCGTTGGATGATAGGTACAGACTGCCCAAGTCTGTGGGTACTACCTCTGAATTACGCAGCTGCCAGCCGCAGGCTGAGAGCAGTAAAATCATGGTTGTAAGCAGTATGTTTTTTATCATCATTACTATCCTAGTTGCCCGAGCTCTGATTAGCAGCCCTTTAATTAGCTACTTTCTAATTAGCCACTATATTAACCAGTCTACCCGGAACCACAATAATTTTACGAATGGTTACACTATCGGTAAACCGCTGCACATTGGTATCGGCAAGAGCCATTTTTTCAACTTCGTCTTTGGACGCATCCGCCGCAACTTGAATTTTACCTCTTACCTTGCCATTGACCTGAATCACCAGCTCGATTGAGCTGCGCAGCAGTGCCGACTCATCGACAATTGGCCAGGCCGCATCGGCAACAGATTCTTTATTACCCAGCGTATTCCACAGGCTGTGACATATATGCGGTGCAATAGGTGACAGTAGTAAAATAGCGCTCGTCAGTGCTTCGTGACGGACGGCAATACTTTGCGTATCGTTGTCGGTCAGTTTGGCAACCTCGTTGAGCAGTTCCATGACCGCGGCAATTGCAGTATTAAAATTGTTGCGGCGACCATAGTCATCGTTAACCTTGTTAATGGTTTCATGGGTTTTGCGGCGCAGGCTCTGTTGGTTATCGCTGTGATCTACTGTATTCAATGGCGCGATAGTGCCCTGTGCCAAATGGGTATGGACCATATTCCAAAGCTTGCGCAGGAAACGATGAGCACCAGAAACGCCATCGTCGCTCCATTCCAATGTCTGCTCTGGGGGCGCAGCAAACATGGTGAACAGGCGCACTGTATCGGCACCATGTTTATCAATGGCAGTCTGGGGATCGACACCATTATTTTTCGACTTCGACATTTTGGTGACACCACCGCTGTGCACCAATTCACCAGTTGCGGTCTCAATTGCCTTAATGGTGCGGCCTTTTTCATCACTTTCAACGGTGACATCCAGGGGCGACAGCCATTCTTTGCGCCCCCCGTCGTCTTTATAAAAGGACTCCGCTAAAACCATACCCTGACAGAGCAGGCTTTTGAACGGCTCACTGCTGCTGACCAAACCTTCGTCGCGCAAAAGTTTATGGTAAAAGCGTGCGTACAGCAGATGCAAAATAGCATGTTCGATACCGCCAACATATTGGTCTACCGGCAGCCAGTAATCAGCGCGCTCGGGGTCAAGCATAGCGCTGTCTAAATCGGCGCAGGTAAAGCGCGCATGGTACCAAGAGGATTCCATAAAGGTATCAAAGGTATCGGTTTCCTGCTCAACCTGTTGACCATTTATCTTAGCTTTGCGCCATTCGGGGTCAGCTTTAATCGGTGACTGGATACCATCCATTTCTACATCGGTTGGCAGCACAACAGGCAGCCGATCCAGTGGAACAGGAATATCTCCGCCTTCGGCTAGGTTATACATTGGAATGGGCGAGCCCCAGTAGCGCTGGCGGCTTACGCCCCAGTCACGCAGGCGATAGTTAGTGGTCACTGAGCCATGATTACAGGCTTCAAGTGCGGCGGCAATTGCATCAAAGGCGGCACTGAAATCTAAACCATCGTACTGACCAGAGTTAACCAGCAAACCTTTGCTGACAAAAGCCTCGCTTTCTATATCGCAGGTTTCATCCTTGGCTGGTGCTACTACCTGCTTAATCTCAAGTTGATACTTCTTGGCAAACTCATAGTCGCGCTGGTCATGGGCTGGCACTGCCATAACGGCGCCAGAGCCATAGTCCATCAATACATAGTTGCCGACCCAAACCGGAATAGTCTCGCCGGTTAATGGATGCACAGCAGTAATGCCCGTGTCCATGCCGCATTTTTCCATGGTGGCCATTTCAGCTTCTGACACCTGCTGGGTTTGGCATTCATTCATAAAGGCCGCTAGCTCAGGATTATTTTTGGCTACTTCAAGGGCAATAGGGTGGGCGGTAGCCAATGTGGCATAGGTCACGCCCATCAGGGTGTCTGGTCTGGTGGTGTATACATCAAAGCTGCTGTGTTCGGCGACAGCCTCGGTCAGATCAAAGGTCATATTGACGCCGCGACTCTTACCAATCCAGTTGCGCTGCATAGTTTTGACCTGTTCAGGCCAGTGCTCCAAATCATCCAAGTCGTCTAATAGCTGCTCGGCATAGTCGGTAATGCGAATAAACCACTGGGGAATTTCTTTGCGCTCAACCAGGGCGTCTGAGCGCCAGCCACGACCATCGATCACCTGTTCGTTGGCCAGTACAGTCTGGTCCACCGGGTCCCAGTTGACGGTGGACATCTTTTTGTACACCAGCCCTTTCTCGAACAGACGGGTAAAGAACCACTGTTCCCATTTGTAGTAGTCCGGCTCGCAGGTGGATAGCTCCCGGGACCAGTCGATACCAAAACCCAGAGATTTTAGCTGGGCCTTCATATAAGCAATATTTTCTTGGGTCCATTTGGCTGGTGCGGTCTTGTTTTGAACGGCGGCGTTTTCCGCCGGCAGGCCAAATGCATCCCAACCCATAGGGTGCAGCACGTTCTTGCCCTGCATGCGCTGATAGCGAGCGATGACATCGGTAATGGTGTAGTTACGTACATGGCCCATATGCAGCTTGCCGCTGGGGTAGGGGAACATAGCCAGGCAATAAAATTTTTCTTTGTCAGGGTCTTCGGTGACTTCGAACGTTTTGTTTTCAGTCCAAAATTGCTGAGCTTCGCGCTCTAATTCAGCGGGCAGATAGGGATGTTCAATAGTCATCAAAATTCACTGCTTATCGATTTAAAAATAGGCGTGAATTATAGGGGAATAGAGACACATCTAACAGCCTGTAGATGTGTCTCATTCGAGATAGTTGCTGGGACTGATGAATAGGTAGTTAGCTGGCCTGTCTGGCAGGTATTCCAAGCTCTTCAAGTTTAGCTGCCATATCTTCAGCGGATGTCGCAGCGTTAATTTTACGGTCTATAAATAAAATTTTACCATCTTTGCCAATATAAAAAGTATGCCGGTTGGGCATGCCGTAAAAGGCCAGTACATCATAGGCTTTAGCAACCGCTTTTGAAGGATCGCTCAACAGCGGGAAATCAGCCTCATTCTCTTCGGCAAATTTCTGGTTGTCTTCCAGCGCATCAACACTGGCCATAAAATAGGTCACATCTAAACGCTTGAGAAGATGGCCATTTTGAGCCAGTGATTTACATTCTATGGTGCAGCCGCTGGTAAAGGCTTTTGGGTACCAGGCAATAACTATGGCCTGTTTGTCATGAAATTGTTCCAGGCTATAAGTTTTACCATCAGTAGCCTGAAGGGAAAATGCGGGCGCCTGATCACCGACCTCTAGCGCCGCAGCAGACAGTGACACCCAGCTAAGAAGTACCGTTAGAATAATCCGAATATTAGTGTTCATGAATTGCCTCTTTTGTTGTTCTTTTTGTCATTAATAAGCCAAAAAAGCTCAGTAGCGCCAGTATTACCGTTGGCCAGGAGCCCAATAATGAGAACAGTGTGCGCCCATTGCGGGGTTCGATGGTGCCGACCAATTCCCCTTGGCTGTACTGCTCAATACTCTGATAAATGCGCCCCTGATGGTCCACCAGGGCAGAAATGCCATTGTTGGTGCCGCGTATCATTGGCTTGGCATTTTCCAGTGCGCGCATCTGCGCCATTTGCATATGTTGCTGGGGCCCTAAAGACTGGCCAAACCAAGCATCGTTGCTGACCGTGAGTAATACCGACGAATCCCTACTATTACGCGCAACTAGGTCTGGATAGACCACTTCGTAGCATATCGCGGTAGAGATATTTTCTCCCTGCACGGTAAAGGGCGCCTGATTATCTGCGCCCAGCGAAAAGGTCGACATAGGTAAATTAAAAAAGGTAATTAGGCCGCGCAGTACCGACTCCATAGGCACGTATTCACCGAAGGGCACCAGACGGGTCTTGTTGTATTGGCGCTCAGACTCAATATTTCCCAGAGCAATCATTGAATTATGGTATTTTTTTTGCTTGCTATCATAGGTTGGAATGCCGGTTAATAATGTTGTTTCACTGGCCTCAGCCCGCTGATGCATGGTCCCCAGAAACCCCCTAACCCTGTGGCTTAGCGCGGGTACCGCGGCTTCGGGCCAGACCACAAGGTCCGACCCCCAATGGGCCTTGCTCTGCTCTTTGAGCTGGGCGAGTATATTGGGAAGGCTATCTGAGGCCCATTTTTTATGTTGATCTATATTGGGTTGAACCAGCACCACATCCAGTCGCTGGCCGCTGGGTACTGTCCAGGTTTTGTACTGCAGTGCATAACCACAGGCTGTCAGCAGTAGCAGAGCTACGGCAGCCATAGATGTCGCGCGTTTAGCTATTTTGCCCTGCCCTAGCTGCGCCAAAACCACAGCGCTGAGAGCGCAAATAAAGCTGAGCCAGAGCACGCCGCCGACTGGTGCCCAGCCATTAAGCCATGTTTGAGTATGGGCGTAGCCAGCAAATAGCCAGGGAAAGCCGGTAAAAATCCAGGTGCGTATCCATTCGCTCAGCACCCAAATAGCTGGTAGACCGATAATCCAGGCGCTGGGGGTCTGTGGGATTAATGCACTGAGCGCAAAGGGTGCGGCAAATAATAGTGCCAGAAACAGGCAAAATAGTGCGGTGGCCAAAATAGCGAGTGGCGCAGGAATAAAGCCGTGTTCATGAATGCTGACATAGACCCAGCTGGCCCCCACAAAAAACAGACCAAAGCCATAGACGCTGGCTTTGACCAGTGCCTGGGTAATGGATTGATGCTGCAGCTGCCAAAAGAGTACAGCGATGCTAAGAGAGGCGATTGGCCACAAGAAAAAGGGTGCAAGCGCTAGAGGAAATAATGCCCCAGCCGCAAATAACGAGAGAAAATTCTGCCCTCGACTTAGCTGTTTCATAGATCGTTTTTGGTTACTTCCAACTGAGTAATTTTGCGGTTATCACCGGCAACAACTTTAAAATCGAAGTTATCAATACGCGTGGTTTCATTAATCTTCGGCAGACGGCCAAAGGCATGCACCACCAGTCCACCCACGGTGTCGAACTCATCATCGGCTAAGCCGACATCGAAGAATTCATTGAAGTCACTAATTTCGGTAATAGCCTCTACCTGAAATTGATTGTCACCGCTGGCACTAATTTGTTCTGGTTCATGTTCATCAGTTTCATCTTCGATTTCGCCAACAATTTCTTCCAGTACATCTTCAATCGTGAGCAGGCCGGATACACCGCCGTATTCATCAACCACAATCGCCATATGGTAGCGATGCTCGCGGAATTCCTGCAGCAGAATATTGAGTCGCTTGCTCTCAGGAATAATAGTGGCGGGGCGCAGCAGGCTTTTTAGATCAAATGATTCTTTGCCAGACAGCAATAGCGGCAATAGCTCTTTAGCTAGCAGAATGCCCAGTACGTCATCTGATGATTCGCCGACGACGGGAAAGCGAGAATGTTGAGACTGAATAACTAGGTCGAGAATCTGCTCAAGGCTAAAATCATCTTCAATCACCTGCATACGTGATCTGGGAATCATTATTTCGCGCGCCTGCAGGTCCGATACTTTTAGTGCGCCTTCCATAATTTGCAGCACACTAGAATCAATAATCGATTCATTTTCGGCGCTGCGCAGCATATCTGCCACCTCATCACTGCTGGTGGGGTTAGAAGAAAATGCCCGTCCTATCTTCTTTAACAATGAATTGTCGGCGCTGTTATTTGATTCTTCGTTCATGATTTTCTCTAAGAGACTCTTGTTATTTTAGTTGCTGTCTAAGGTTGTTGGTCAAATTCGTAAGGCGCTGGAAAATTCATTGCCAGCATAATATTGGTTTCCAGTGCTTCCATTACCTCGGCGTCAGTATCGCCTATATGGTCGTACCCCAGAAGATGCAATACACCATGTACGGTCATATGCGCCCAATGGGCTTCAATAGTTTTATTCTGCTGCTGAGCTTCGCGCACAACCACGGGCGCGCAGATCACCAAGTCGCCAAGTATGGGCAGTGGCTCTGGGGTAACAGCATTAAAGGGGAAGGAGAGTACGTTGGTGGGACCGGCTTTGCCGCGATACTGCTGATTGAGTGCCGCACTTTCCTGTTCATCGACTATGCGCACACTGAGTTCGGCAGTTTCTCGCTCATCTCGGAGCGCTGCGCCAACCCAGCGCTGCATACTGTCTTCGTCAGGGGCTTCCTCAGATGGGCAGGCCATCTGAATATCGATAGAAATATTCATTGGGTCTCAGCTAGCTCTCGCCTTCAAAGGCATCGTAGGCGTCGACAATGCTCTGCACAATGGGATGGCGAACTACGTCGCGCGATTCGAAGTGGGTGAAGCTAATTTCTTCAACATCTTTTAATACATCGCAAACATGCACCAGACCTGAACTAACCCCGCGAGGTAAGTCAATTTGCGACATGTCGCCAGTGATGACCGCGGTGGAGCCAAAGCCAATACGGGTGAGAAACATTTTCATCTGCTCACGAGTGGTATTTTGGCTTTCATCAAGAATAATGTAAGCATTACTGAGTGTGCGGCCGCGCATATAGGCCAGCGGTGCAATCTCAATAACATTGCGCTCCTGCAACTTGGCAACGGTTTCAAACCCAAGCATCTCGTGCAGTGCGTCGTAGAGGGGTCTTAAGTAGGGATCTACTTTTTGCGCCAGATCGCCAGGCAAAAAGCCCAGCCGCTCGCCAGCTTCAACCGCTGGTCGCACCAGCAAAATGCGTTGCACCTCGTCCCGCAGCAGCGCTTCAACAGCGCAGGCCACAGCCAAATAAGTTTTACCTGTGCCGGCGGGGCCGACACCGAAATTAATATCATGGGTTTGAATCGAGCGCACATAGCGCTGCTGATTTAATCCTCTGGGTTTGATATTGCCTTTTTTGGTGCGTATTACCGAAAAGCTATCAATATTGTCGGCAGGCTGCGCATTGCTGGCAGATTGGGTCATAGGCTTCTCTCTCTCGCATTGTCGAAGGTGGAGGTGTACTTCTTCTGGTGACAGTTCATCGTAATGGGCAGTTTCTTGATACAGGTTATAGATAACATCAGCAGCACTCTGGGATGCCTGTGTATCGCCGTAAAGGGCAAAGAAATTATCACGCGACCGAATTTCAATGTTCAAACGTTGTTCGATTAGGCGCAGATTTTCATCAAATTGACCGCAGAGTGAGGCGAGACGACGAGCGTCATTGGGCTCGAGAGTGATGCTGTAGGCTGATGGTTGTGTATCCAATCGTTTCAATGGGTGCTTTAGAGCCTTTCCATAAGAAGGAATTTGTAGCATAGCGCGAACTATGGGGCAGAGTAAGCTTTTTTTATTACTGGGTTGTTATAAAAAAATTACCGTTAATACCTTAGGTTCTAAGCGGGAATGGCGTGATCAAGGATCAGATCGCCGCGCAGGCTGTTGGGCAGCGCCTGAGTAATATCAGCTTGCACAAACTGACCGATCAGGCTGTGGTCGTCACAGCTGAAGTTCACCACGCGGTTGTTTTCAGTGCGGCCCTGCAACTGGCCAGGATCTTTCTTTGAAATGCCTGTTACCAAAAGAGTTGCTCTGGTGCCTACCATACGACGACTAATCTCGGCGGCATTTTGCACAATGCGGTCCTGGAGTATTTTGAGGCGTTGCTTTTTGATTTCGTCGCTGGTGTTATCAGTCAGGTCTGCTGCGGGGGTGCCGGGGCGGGCGCTGTAAATAAAACTAAACGATGTATCAAAACCAATTTGCTCGATCAGCTTCATGGTCGCGGCAAAGTCTTCTTCGGTTTCACCGGGAAAGCCAATAATAAAGTCTGAAGAAATGCTGATATCTGGACGCACAGCGCGCAGGCGACGAATTTTAGATTTGTATTCAATGGCAGTGTGACCCCGCTTCATGGCCATCAGTATCCGGTCAGAGCCGCTCTGTACTGGTAGGTGCAGGTGACTGACCAGCTCGGGTACGCGGCTATAGACATCAATTAGGGCATCAGAAAACTCTACCGGATGCGAGGTGGTGTAACGAATGCGATCTATGCCATCGATATCAGCGACATAGGGCAGTAACTCGGCAAAGTCACAGATTGAACCATCGGGCATTTCGCCACGAAAGGCATTTACATTCTGTCCCAGTAAGTTAACTTCACGCACGCCCTGTTCTGCTAATGCGGCAACTTCCGCCAGCACATCGGCCATAGGGCGGCTCACTTCTTCGCCTCTGGTGTAGGGGACAACGCAAAAAGTACAGTATTTGGAGCAGCCTTCCATAATGGAGACAAACGCGCTGACGCCATCGGCTTCGGGGCTGGGCAGGCGATCAAACTTTTCAATCTCAGGAAAGCTGATATCCACAACCACAGTACCATCGGTTTTGCGGGTTTCCATCATCTCTGGCAGGCGATGCAATGTTTGCGGACCAAATATCACATCGACAAAAGGAGCGCGTTTGGCGATGGCCTCACCCTCCTGGCTGGCGACACAGCCGCCAACACCAATGACCAGATTTGGATTGCTATCTTTAAGACGCTTCCAGCGGCCCAGTTGGTGGAATACTTTTTCTTGGGCTTTTTCACGAATTGAGCAGGTGTTGAGCAGAATAACATCGGCATCTTCGGCGCTGTCAGTCGGCACCATGTGATGACTCTCGCCCAGCAGGTCTTGCATGCGTGCGGAGTCGTACTCATTCATCTGGCAGCCATGAGTCACGATATGGAGCTTTTTAACCGGTTTTGCCGTCATTTTTCTGGTTATTCTTTGATCAATTGCAGGGGTCTGCATTATAGCTGTGCCCCGCCAATGCGCAACATTTAGCGATGCCATTGAAGGTTCTTATGCTATTATGAACATCTTTATTTATGGCTGATTGTGTAGAGTATTCATGGCGAGCGAACCCATTTACCGAATTACCTTTTTTAATCAGGGACAGGTCTACGAGATCTATGCTCGACACGTATTTCAGAGTGATCTCTGGGGTTTTCTCGAGGTCGAGGAATTTATGTTTGGTGAGCGCTCGCAGATGATTGTCGATCCTGCGGAAGAGAAACTGAAAAATGAATTTGCTGAGGTCAAACGCAGCTTTATCCCGATGCAATCCATTGTGCGCATCGATGAAGTTGAGAGGGAGGGCGCAAGCAAGATTTCAGAGGCCCCCATTGGTGGCAATGTCAGTGCCTTTCCCTTTTCTTCTATGGCAGGCGGTAAGCCAGCGAAAGAGTAATCGCTGGTAATTTACCTCTCTGTATACATCGATAGGCAGGTCTGAGGTGCGATTTTTGTGTATCGCTCCCACTCATCATTCGTCACCGTGTTTTTGTCGCGTATACTCTGTTCCATACTGTATCAATACTGCGCTGTTATAACGGAGCCCTGACGAAAATTCGGGGCCTAAAAGAGGACGATAATGTCAGACCAGATTGTAGAGCTTCTGCCCTTTGAGTTTGCGCGTGCAAATAGGCTTTTACTGCGCGAAGTTGAGGGTGATTTAATACTGGCTCCTGGGACTCCAGATTGGGCAATTGCCGAGGTTGGTCGGATCAGCGGCGCAGACGTGTCGGTTCAGCGCGTCGATGACGAAACCTTCGACCAGTTGATAAGCTCGCTGTATAGCGGCCGTCAAAATTCCTCAGAATCGGTAATGGCTGATATTAAAGACTTTGTTGATATGGAGTCTGCCGCTGCTGATCTAGAAGATGCCAGTGATCTGCTTGACGCTGAAAATGATGCCCCGATTGTACGGCTGCTCAATGCCATTTTGGCTGAATCATTAAAAGAAAATGCCTCCGATATCCATATTGAACCCTACGAAAAAGAAGCGCTGGTGCGTTTTCGTCTCGACGGTGTGCTGAGTACTGTGCTGTCGCCGTCGATTCAGATTACCCCCTTGCTAATCTCACGTATCAAAGTGATGTCGAAATTGGATATTGCTGAAAAGCGCCTACCGCAAGATGGCCGCATGAGCGTAAAGCTTGGAGGTCGCAATATTGATCTGCGCGTTTCTACCATGCCTTCAAGTCATGGCGAGCGAGTGGTGATGCGTCTCTTAGACAAGGATGCGGGTAAGTTACAGGTTGATGACCTGGGCATGCCGCAGGCAACATCCGCAGAACTCGATGAGTTAATCAAACGCCCTCACGGCATTATATTGGTGACTGGTCCCACGGGCTCGGGTAAAACCACGACGCTCTATGCGGCATTGCAGCAGATGGAGCGTGAAGAGCGCAATATTATGACCGTTGAAGATCCGGTGGAATATGATCTTCCCGGTATTAGCCAAACGCAGATTAATTTGCGCGCGGGCATGACCTTTGCGCGCGGTCTGCGTGCCATTTTGCGTCAGGATCCAGATGTTATTTTGATTGGTGAGATTCGCGATGGCGAAACCGCAGAAATTGCTACCCAGGCAAGTTTGACAGGCCATTTGGTACTGTCGACTCTGCACACCAATACTGCAGCTGGTGCTATTACCAGACTTCAGGATCTCGGTGTAGACAGCTTTTTATTGGCCTCAACAATTAGAGGGATTGTCTCACAGCGGCTGCTGAGAAAGCTCTGTCCTCACTGCCGCGTTAGCGTTGAGCCCAATGAGTTTAATCGGGATCTACTCAAATTAAACCCTGGTGACCGTATCTATGAGGCCGTTGGTTGCAGCGAGTGCAACAATACAGGTTTCTCTGGCCGTCAGGCGCTGTTTGAATTGGTATCCGTCGATGCTTCATTGCAGACATTGATCCATGAAAATGCCGGTGAAATTGATATCGAAAACTCAATTCGTACCCGGGTACCCAGTATTCGTGAAGCGGGCTTTGAGTTGGTGCGGAAAGGCGATACCACCATTGAAGAAGTCCTTCGTGTGACTAGCCAGTAGCTATGCCAGCCTTCGATTATTCTGCTTATAACAAAACCGGCAAGCTCGCCAGCGGAGTCATCTCTGCCGACTCCGAGCGTCAGGCGCGACGACTGCTTAAGGAACAGGGGCTGCTGCCCTCGACTCTGGCCGAAGTGGGTGAGAAAAAGGCGGGCAAAATCAGCATGGGTCGCCGCGAGGCACGGGTCAATAACTTTGATTTATCCCTGTTACTGCAACAGCAGGCAATCTTAATCCAGTCTGGGTTGCCGCTTGAAGAAGCGCTGCGCATGACCATTGAGCAGGCCGAGACTGATCGACAACGCCGTATGGTTGAAAGTTGGCGTAGTGAAATCACCGAGGGGCGCAGCTTTTCTGAAGCACTGCGCCGTTCGCCCTACAAGATTCCCGAGAGCATTATTGCTGGTGTGGGTGTGGGTGAAGAAAGTGGTCATCTGCACAGAGTGCTGATGCGGCTTGCCGAAGACTTAGAAAGCAATGCCGAGAATCGTAAAACGATTAGTCGCGCGATGATCTATCCCGCCACCTTGATTGCCACCTCTATTATTGTTGTGTCGATTATGATGGTTTGGGTAGTACCTAAAATTACCGCAATCTTTATGAGTTCCAAGCGCGAGTTGCCGCTAGTCACCAGAGTGATTGTGGGTCTTAGTGAGTTTACTCAGGCCTATGGCCTATTTGTATTGGCAGCAGTTGTCACATTGGTATTTGCTTTTCGTCAGGCGATGAAGGACCCACAGCGGAAAGAGCGTTGGCATGCCCTAATGCTAAATATGCCGGGTATGGGGCGCTGGATACGTATGGCCAATATCTCCGATTGGGCCCGCAGTTTGGGTGTATTGCTAAACAATGGTGTGCCTGCGCTGGCGGCCTTAACTATCTCGTCAGCAGTGGTGACCAATCTGCATCTGCGAGGTAAGTTTGAAGTGGTTACCGAAGGTATGCGCCAGGGTAGCAGTCTTAAAAAAGCACTGGAAGACAGTCAGATCGGCAGTGGCTTTTTGATCCATATGGTCGGTAGCGGTGAGGCCTCCAGTGAGCTGGATAAAATGCTGTTACGGGTTTCTGAGTACTATTCAGTGCGCCTAAACAATGCGGTCGAAGTTTTCTTGAAGCTGGTTAATCCGATTCTGATAATTTTTATGGGCATGATTATTCTGTCAGTTGTAGCTGCAGTTATGCTGCCGATAATGGATATGAACAATATGATCTGATGGGGAATGTCCCCAGGGCAGTTCCCAGGAGTAATTAATTTTTAAGGTGGTTTTTATGAACGGAAATAACAGGCAAGCGGGTTTTACCCTGATTGAGATGATGGTTGTGGTGGTGGTCATTGCTTTGCTGGGCGCCATGATTGGCCCGACTTTATTTAAAAAGGTGCAGCAGGCCGAAGAGACTCGCGTAGCCCAAGATATTCGCACGGTAGAGAGCGCACTAAAATTTTATCGTCTGGATAACTATCGCTATCCTTCGCAATCTCAGGGTATCGATGCCTTGATCACTCCGCCGACAGGAAATGGTGCCGCTAAGTGGAATGGCCCCTATCTGGAATCTCTGCCTACAGATCCCTGGGGCGAGCCCTATAAATACGCCAATCCCGGCACCCATGGTAAAGACATTGAAGTATTTACTTTGGGCGTCGACAACTTGGTGGGTGGCGAAGGTTCCGACAAAGATTGGGGCAACTGGAATATCAAGTAATTGATATTTTAGAAGACCACCCCTAATCATGAATACTAATCGCCAGCGTGGCTTCACCCTTATAGAAGTGGCTGTGGTCGTTATGATTGTCGCGACTATTTCGGCGATGAGTTTGCTGGCGATTAATCAGGCGTTTGATCGTCGTTATTCCAATGAGGCCGACAGGTTGCTTGTCTGGTTGCAGCAGTTGAGCGAGCGCTCTGCACTTGAAGGTGCCGCCTATGGCGTAGTGACTGAGGAATTAGAGTCGGCGGCGACTCAGCTGCGCGCCGTCGTCTATTATCGAATGCGCTGGGTCGCCGTTACCTCGCCAGAACCCTTTATCTTGAGTGACGATGCCAGCATTGATTGGCTAATTGACGATGCGGATAAATCAGAAGAGCTACTCCCGCAGGAAGAAGCGCTATTTGATAGAGAGGGCACTGAAATTGAGCGTCTGTTGCCAGAAATTGCTTTTCTGCCCGATGGCTATATTGAGCCCAAAGCCGAGATACAGTTAGGTTTTGAGACTGTTCCCGACCGCTATGGTTATCAATGGGACGATACAGTCTCCACCATCGTTATGCAGCGCTATAGCCAATGACGCGCGCTAGAGCCAAAGGTTTTACCCTGATAGAGGTCGCTGTCGCCCTAGTTATTTTAAGCTGGGTGCTGGGTAGTGCTATTTTTATGGTTCAGCAATATGCCGATGAGCGTCTGCATTTACGGGAAAGATTTTTCTCAAGTTCAGTGGCTTGGAATCGCCTGATGGAGCGTTATCAGGAGTCCCAGGGTTGGAATGCAAAAACCGAGCGCGGCCGTAAATCTAATAAGGGCATTGATGAGCAAGCTGGGCAGGACTGGCGCTGGGAAATCAATATTGAAGCGGCTATGGGTCAGGATCTCTACCGCTACGAAGTCGAAGCGGGTTCCACCAACAGTGACCGCTACACATCCTCGCTATCTATTTTTCTGATTGATAGAAACTGATGATTAATCGTTCTCGCCAGCGTGGTTTTACCCTGATCGAAACCGTGGTTTCGCTACTGCTATTGGCGGTGGTTTCCGTACTGTCCTATCAGGCCGTAGAGGTTGTTCTGGGAACCAATGAGCGCAGTCGAGGAGACCTTGTTGAGGAGACAAAGTTGCAGCGTGCTTGGCAGATTATCGGTCGCGATATACTTCATTTGCGACCGCGACTTTACGCCGATGGGCTCGGCGCTGTGGAGCCCGCCTACATAACAGATACCAGCGAATTTGGTGTGCGCTTTAGCCGCGGCGGCGGCCCCATGATCCGCTCCAATCCTAGTGGTGTACGCCGTATTGATTACCGAATCAATGAAGACCAGCAGCTAGTGCGCACATCCTGGGCGATCAGTGAGTCGCCGCGTCTCAATGATGGCTCTGCCATGTTGTTGCTGGACAATGTTGAGGCTGTGGTTTTTGAGCATTTGACGGATACTTTTGAGTATGACCCTAACTGGCCGCCACTCAACAAACCCACAGCGCCTCGAGCACTGCCAAAAATGATTCGCGTCACCATTGAGCTTGAGTCTGGCAGCGAAACCTCGAAGTTGTTTCCGGGGGTGCATGCGCAATGATATTTAGCAGCAGTCGCACAACATTTACAGCTGGCGCAAGGCAGCGCGGCGTTGCGTTGTTAGCCTCATTGATACTAATGCTGGCAGTGGTTATGGCACTGGCTAATATATTTTATCGTCACCAGATTGATGTCTCCCAAGCTACCAGCTCACTGCACAGTGATCAGGCATTACTGCTTGCTATCAGTGGCGAAAACTGGGCCCGTGACCTGCTGTCAGACCGACTGGATGACATCAATGTTGATCATTTCAAGGAGGATTGGGCTCAGGCTATGCCAATGATGCCCGTCGATGGCGGAGAGTTGCGCGGATGTATTGCCGATCTACAGTCCAAAATTAACCTCAATAATTTTGCCCGCTACAATGCTCAAACCTTAAAAACTGAAATGAATACCAATATCACTGGCCATGCTGAAGTTTGGCTTAATTTATTACAGTTGCTAGAGCTGCCCGCCGACCCTGCGCGAATTTCCACCATCATTGATTGGCTGGATAAAGATTCATCCACCATTAATAGCTGGGGTGCCGAGCAGGCAGATTATGACAGTATGCGACCACCTCGCGTACCGGCTAATTCTATGGTGTCAGATATCAGCGAACTGGCCGCTATCAGTGGCTATGAGGTTTATGAGGTGCAGCGCTTGGCTCCCTGGTTAACCGCCTTACCGGTGCCGACCACGATTAATATCAATACTGCTGCAGATGAGATGCTAATGGCGCTGGGTGGTAACGTCGATGAGCAATTTAAGCAGCTTGTGGCAGACGGTCGACCATTCGCAACCCTTGGCGACTTCCATCAAGATATTAGTGATGCGCTGCAGATTAGTCTGCCCGATGCCACCGCGCGCTGGCCGAGCAGCCTTGTTGATATAAAATCACATTACTTTGAACTTTATATGCAGGTCACACTAGGGGAGGCACGCATCGAAGTAAAAAGTATAATGGATCGAAACGGCCGCAATGAGCCGGTGATAATCGCACGGGAAGTGATCGTGATTCCAGCCAGTTTGCCGGAAGAGGCGCCGCGAGAACTGTCAGCAGCTGAGCAATTATTTGCCGGCGAATCATTAGAGAGCGAAGAAGCTATTAATCAGTCTACGGAGATCAACACAGTGCAGCCAGCATGTTTAATGATTGGGGATATCACAACATGAGCCATTCAGCAGATCATATTTACTGCCTGGATCAGCGGCTTATCCCCGACGGCGATCCCGGGCTCGCTGCCGCACAACCGATGAACCTGTGGGTACCATCGGACCGCGTTGCGGTGCATCACGTAGATGTTCCAACTGCACCTGAACGCAAATGGCCCGAGCTTGTTCCCTGGATGCTCGAAGACAGAATTTTGCAGCCAGTTGATGAGATGCATTTTGTTCTTGGTGGCCGAGTAGGTAATAACCAGTTACAGATATTCGCCATTAGCCGGCAAGATATGCAGGACTGGCAGCGTGTTGCTACCAACGCAGGTGTTGCGGCTACCTCAATGGTGCCAGACTTTTTAGCACTGCCATGGGAAGCGGGACGGATAAGTATTGGTTGGCGTGAAGGCGTCTGCTTAGTGCGATATTCTGCAGAGGCTGGCTTTGCCGCTAAACCCGCCAGCGCCTGGGCCATGATAGATAATCTTATTACCGCTGCAGAGATTGCCCCGAGGTTGTCGATTTCTATTCCTGACAGCGCTCTTGTACCGGATCACCTGCAGTCGATGGCCGATATTAATGACGCGGAAATTGACTGGCAGTTTGGCGATATACCGCGATCCCCAAACCTAATGACCGGCGCATTTAAACCGCAGCTACTGCGCACAGAATCAAGCAGTTGGACCCCTATTATTGGCTTGGTCGCCTTAAGTCTGGTACTGCTATTTGCCTATCTGCAGATCTCCAGCAATATGATTAGCCAGCAGATCGATGTAACAGGCAAGCAGGTACAGAGCAGTTATAGCAGTCTGTTTACTGGCCGCAAACCAAAGCCGCTAGAGGCAAGAGATGCTGCCGAACAGCAGCTCAGTAAGTTATTTAAACAGCAGCAGAGCTTGCAGACTGCACCGGTTGCCGCGCTAATCGCGCTGGATAGCTTTATGGCCAGCTGTGGCTGCAACCTCACTGCGATGACCGCAGATAAAGAGGTTTTGCAGCTGCATATAACCAATGCCGAGAAACTAAAAGCCCAGGCATTAAATATTCCCGGTTATCAGCTATCTATCCAGTCTGGTGAGACAGCTGATGCCATTGTGCTAACCGTTAAGGCGGGCGCTGGTATCGGGGGTGTGAGATGAATATGAAAACCATAGGGCAGGCCTATGAAAACCTCCAACCTAGAGAGAGACTTTTTATTGGCGTAGGAGGGCTCTTTGCATTGATCGCAGTTATTTATTTGACTCTGGTCCCCTTTGCTGAAAAGCGTAGCGAGCTTATTGAGCAGCAGAGTAAATTGCAGGCAGATTTAAAATGGTTGCATGATCAAGCTGCCATAGTGCCGCGTTTGGTGAATAGCTGTTCGGGCAGAGAGCTAAATATTGGTCGCGATACGGACGTTATCACCAAGCTGGTTAGGCGCGCTCAGTTGCGCCTTGATAAGGTGAATGAAACAGGCCGCGGAATTTCACTGCGCGTTAATGGCCCAGACGCCAATCGACTGATGCGTTTAGTGCATCAAATTAGCTGTGAGGGGTTCTCTGTGCAGAGCATAAATATCAGTGCTAGTGCTGCTCCGGGGGCTGCAGTCTATACGGGAGCTATGGAGGTGCAGCGTGTTAATTAACCGACTAAAAAGCCAGGCTCCTATACAGTCTGCACAGTGGCTTGTGAAGATTGCACTGGTATTGATCTGCCTTTTTCTCAGTCTTTTAATTGTTATGGAATTTAATCAGACTGAGGAACGAGCAAAGCAGCTAACTCGGGTGCCCAGCGCCAAACCGGTGTACTGGAATTGGTTTCGCGGCTCGTCTGAAATGGCCATTGCGGCTAGCGAGCAGACTGGCGAATTGGCGGATGCCAAAATTAACGCAACACTGCTGGGTGTAATGATTGCCGGAAACTCTTCCTCTGCGACTTTAAAGTTTAATGGTAAGCCCGAAGCGGTTTACCATATAGGCGATAAACTGGATTCAAATACTAGCATTGTCGAGATTCAACCCTACCGCATTGTGGTTAAGCAAAACGGGTCCAACAAGCAGGTGCTGCTTAAGAAGCCCGACACAATTATGGTTACTGAGGAGGCTAGTGTGCGTCAAGAGGCGCAGGCAGAGGGTTTTGCTCTGGCCAATATGTTTGGCGCTGTGCCGGTAAATGTCGGCGGTAGCTCCGGACTTAAAATGAATAATATCTCAGATGAGATTAAAATATTGGCAGATATTCAGGACGGAGATATCGTGGTCAAGGTAGATGGATTGATGGTCCAGAGCCTCTTGGCAGATCCTACTAAGTGGATGGGTTATAGTAGTGCCAGCAGTTTACCGGTCACCGTTATTCGACAGGGCCAAGAGGAAACTATCTATGTTAATGCCGCCAGCCTGTCAGCTAAAATGTTACCGAACCTTGGATTGGACAAATAACATGAAGACTTTAATAATGAAGCGCAAAACAACCCTTGCCCGCTGTATCGGAAATTTTGGTGGTGCCCTAGTGCTGGTGTTGAGTCTTATCGCCGAAGCCAGTGCACAGGAGCAGGTAAGAATTAACTTCCGTGATGCAGATATTCGTAGCGTTATAGAGAGTGTTGCCGAGATTACCGGTAAGTCTTTTGTCTTGGATCCAAGGGTCAAAGGTAAGGTTACTATTATTGCTCCGCAGGCCATTGATTCTTCGCTGCTGTATTCCGCCGTTTTATCCGCTATCCAGGTGCAGGGCTTTCAGGCAGTCGAAGACGGGGCTGTGACCCGTATCGTGCCATTTAACCAGGCCTTTAGCTTTGCCGGTGGTATTGGCGACAATAAGCTTGAAACTCAGGTGTTAAAAATAAAGTATGTCCAGGCCAGTACGCTAGTACCAGTACTCAAGCCGATGCTGAGTAATGGTGCAAGGCTCATGGCCTTTGCTCAGAGTAACTATCTGGTCGTCTCCGATATTCGTAGTAATGTTAATCAGCTCAAGGCGCTGATCAAGGAAATGGATGATCCTGATCACAGCATGGTTGAGGTCATTAACCTAGACTATATCTCAGCCGCTGAAGCTGTACATATCGCCGGCCAGCTCAAGCAGCTGCAGAAACAGGATCTATCACTGGTTGAAGATGGATTAAATAATCGCGTTATTGTCAGCGGCCCTGGGATAGCCCGAAGTGCATTTAAAAGTATGCTGAAAAGTTTAGATATACCCTCCACTAAAAAAGGCGGTGTTGAAGTTATCTATCTAGATTATTCACGCGCCGCAGAGATAAAACCCATTATTGATGGCATGCTTAAGTCGGATGTATTTTTGCGCTTGGCTGGTGAATCTGCCGGTGATAAAAAATCCAAGACTAGCTATCAAATCGAAATTGATGAACTTAATAATGCGTTGATTATTGCTGCATCTTCCGCCGTTATTCGAGAAGTTAAAAACGTGGTGAGCAAACTGGATCGCTCGCGTCCGCAGGTATTAATCGAGGCGGTGATTGCAGAGTTATCAGAAAACCAGGCCAAAGAGCTCAGCGCTAATCTTATTTATACCAGTAAAAATCGTGGTGGTTATCTGACTAACTTCGATGGCTTACTATCCACTTTGCTGGGTGCTGGTCTAGGCGACCCTAGTGATGTGGACGTCAAGACAGCGCTTGGCCAATTACCCGAGTCTACGTTAGGTGTTGCAGGTGATTTTGACGGGGTGACCGGCAAAGGTATGGGAGTACTTATTCAGGCATTAAAAACTGATGGTAGTACCAATATTCTGTCGACACCCTCGGTGGTAACTCTGGACAATGAAGAGGCAACCCTATCAGTGGGTGAAGAGGTTCCCTTTGTTACCGGTAGTTTTTCGAGCATTAGTAATAACAATTCTGGCAGCAATCCGTTTACCACGGTTAACCGTGAAGAGGTTGGCGTAATGCTTAAGGTCAAGCCTCAAATCAGTAAGGGCAATGCAGTGCGCTTGGAAATTGAGCAGGAATCATCAAAAGTTAAAAGTGGTGAGCCGGGATTACAGACTACCTCGAAAAGCACCATGCAGACCAATGTAATGATTCAGGATGGTGAGCTGCTGATACTGGGTGGTCTGATTGAAGATCAGACTGATAATGCAGCGTCCAAGGTACCTTTACTGGGCGATATTCCCCTGCTTGGACGGTTATTTAAATCCTCAAATAAAAGTGAAAGTCAGTCGGTCCTGATGATGTTTATTCGTCCGACCATTATTCGCAATGCCGAAGATGCACGACTGTTGTCGAAGGATAAATTTGAGCACCTGATTACCCGCGACCTAAATGGTAAGACTGAGGGTCCATTAAATATGCGATTACAAGAATTTATTGAACAGTCAGAAACTAAAGCGGAAGAGTAAACGGCGTGAGTATTTACCTGCAGCATTTTGGCCTAAAGCGAGAGCCATTCTCGATTGTTCCGGATCCGGGGTTTTTGTACCCGAGTAATCATCATCGTCAGGCCGTCGCTCATCTCAAGTATGGCCTTGATCGCGAAGGTGGCTTTATTTTACTGACGGGCGAAGTGGGTACGGGTAAAACCACTTTGACTCGTACCATGCTCAAACGCATGCCAGCTCATATTCGCGTCGCCTATGTTCTTAATAGCAAGCTTAACGTTACTGATTTACTGGCCAGTATCTGTGATGAGCTAGGTATAGAACTGCCAACTGATTCGCCAGAATCTCGCGGACTGTCTTTTTCAAAAACCCGTATTGACGCACTTAATCAAAATTTATTACAGGCCCATGCCGAGGGTAAGAAAACCCTTATTGTTATTGAAGAGGCGCAAAATTTAAGTGCCGATGTTTTAGAAACCTTGCGTCTATTAAGCAACCTAGAAACTAACACTCATAAGCTTTTACATATTTTACTCGTCGGCCAACCCGAGCTTTTAGATATTCTGGCGCAGAAAGAATTGCGCCAGCTCAATCAGCGAGTTGTGTCTAGATTTCATTTGTTGCCGTTAGAAAAAGATGATGTTGCCAACTATGTAAATCATCGTCTGCATCGAGCCGGTGCTAAGGGTTCGTTATTTGATAGCGCCTGTATATCGGTATTATTTCGTCTGACGGGTGGCGTACCGCGGCTGATCAATCTAGTGTGCCAGCACAGCTTGCTGGCCACTTATTCAACGGGTTTAAAAGTGGTGTCACCAAATTTGGTCAAACAAGCTGCAGTGGAAATTCTCGGCAGCCGCAACACTGCGGATGAAAATAAAAAATCCTATGTTATTTTAACTGGGTTACTGGTTTTGGTTGCTGTGCTGATGATTAGCATTGCTAACCAAACCAGTGTCACGCCAGAGTCCTCGGTTGATATGGAGCCTTCCACTGATCAAAAGTCTGTAGCTGCTATGAAACCCCCAGTGAATATCGAAGCATCAATCAATGAGATGGCAGCTGTGGTTGTTTCCCCAAGTCCATTCAGCAGCCTGTTGAAGATATGGTCAGTGGATAGCGGTGCGATCTATTCCGAAGAAGAATTTTCTGCTCAGGCTACAGATAATCGCCTGCGTACCGAAAAAATAGCCGCAGCAAAAATCAGCGACTTAGAAAGAATTAATCGCCCCGGCATTGTGTGGATTAAGCCGTCTTTTGACAGCAGTCAGCGCGGTCTAAAAAGCTATCTTCTCACCGGGCTAGATAAAACTGCGGTAAGGCTGAAGAGTACTGATGGCAGTATTGTGGTACCGCTAGAAAATTTTTTAACTGGCTGGTCCGGACGCTACCTCTATCTGTGGCAGCCAATGCAAAGCTTCAATACCCTCACAGTCGGTGATCGTAACGCACCAGCAGTCAGTTGGCTGCAGGACCAATTGGCAATAATCAATCAGAACTCAGAGCGTATTATTACCGGGGGTCGTTACACCGCGGCCATTGCTCAAAAGGTAGCAAGCTTTCAGAGCCAGCAGACCCTGATGGCTGATGGTGTGGTTGGGCGAGAAACCATCATGCGTCTAAATGAACTGGCCAATCCTCAGCATCCTCAATTGGTTGGCGAGCAACCTTAATGTCTTATATTCTCGATGCCTTAAAAAAAGCTGAGCGCGATCGGTTGCGTGAAGACCCCAAAGAGTTGGATGATTTTGCCAGTTCCAACTGGGACCCCTACCAGAAAGCCACAGAATCAAACAGTGTAAAGTATCTGGTTTTAGTGATTGGGTTTCTGGCACTGTTGTTGGTCCTAGTGATTTATTCGGGGTCAGTAAGTCAGGCGCCGACCACAGCTGAACCAGGAGTAATCGCCGTACCGCAGGGTGAAGAATTATTGATACCAGAGCCCTTGGCTGCGCAGGCTGCCTCTAAAGTCGCAGATGCAGAATCACCGGCACGTGAGCAGCTTGCGACAGCTGGTAGGAAAGCATTACCGCCGCTAACCATATCTGGCCATATGTATATTGCCGAGGGCTCATCCTCCAATCGGCTATTTGCCAATCAGCGCACTTTCCGAGCGGGTGATAAGATTGATCAGCACTGGACTTTGGTGGCGATTAAATTAGAGGGCTATGAAATTCAGTCCGCTGACCGCTTCGAAACACTGCCTTACCGCTAGTCTGAAAAAACTCCAAGAGCCGTATCTTTACCGCGATCAAAGCGTTTAATGCGGCGGTAGGGGAATACATCGACCACGTATCCGCTGCGAATTTGGTCTTGCAGGTTAGTCCAGAAACTCAGTTCATAGAGGTCGCTATGCATCTCTTCAAACATTTTGCGGGCCTTGGTATTGCCTGAGAAAAACAGGCGGAATTCCTCTGGGAAAATATCATCGGGACCCACGGTATACCAGGTGCCTGACTGCATTTCTTCCTGCTCGTTTCTAGGCTCAGGAATTTTGCGGAAGTTACAGTCAGTCAATGTAGCAATTTCATCGTAATCGTAGAACACCACGCGACCATGTCGAGTCACACCAAAGTTTTTCAGCGGCATATCACCGGGGAAGATATTAGCGGCTGCCAGTTGCTTAATACAGTTACCATACTCTTCCATTGCACTGCGAATTTCTTCATCACTAGCACTCTCTAAATAGATGTTGAGTGGCGTCATATAGCGCTCTGTATACAGATGCTTAATAATTATCTTGTCATCACGAATTTCAATTTGTGATGCGGCCACTTTTTGTAATTCTTCAATTAGAGTATTAGAAAATCGATTGAGAGGAAACGCCAGGTTATCAAATTCTTGGGTGTCGGCCATGCGACCAATACGGTCATGGCGCGAAACCAAACGATATTTTTCGCGCACTATTTGATGAGTCACCTCCTTGGGTGGAGCAAATTTATCTTTAATAATTTTAAAAACAATATTGTACGAAGGCAGTGTAAATACCGTCATTACCATACCCTTAATGCCCGGTGCGATAATAAATTCGTCGTTAGAATTATTTAAATGGCCGACTAGCTGGCGAAAGAATTCTGTTTTTGCATGTTTGGGGAAGCCGAGAGAATTGTAGATTTCATAATCAAGCTTTCGCGGCATTAGTTTTTTAAGAAAGTGAGAATACTGGTAGGGAAGTGGTGCATCCACCATAAAGTGGTTGCGGGTAAAACTAAAAAGCACACTTAAATCATCGGCATTAAAAATTGCAGTATCCACATAGAGGTTACCCTCTTCGGTATTAAGGAATACCAGCGCCAGAGGAAATCGTTGATCGCCATCAACTACACGACCAACCATATAGGCGGCTTTGCCACGATAAAAAGTCGACTCCAATAAGTCGAACTTAATATTAGCATGTGGACCCTTGAGTTGTGGTACTACCTCTTGATTAAACACTTCCATAATGCAGTCAAGATCTAGCCCAATATCTTCACCCGGCAAGGAGAATTCAGATTCTTTTAGAATTCGATAAAATGTTTCTCGAAATCCTTCACCTTCATAGCGTACGAAAATACTATACTCTGCAGCTGGCGCTTCAATTAACTGCGAGGAAAGTACATAGATAATATCGTCATCAATTTTGTCATGATCATGAATATCACTAAACACCGAATTAAAAAATGTTTCAGCAATTTCAAAATTGGGAAAATTAAATACCAACTGGGTATAGGCAATCTTTGCTTCGCGCCAAAGTGCCAGATTGGCAATATCTTTGTTGGTGACCATACCGAGGTACTGGACGGTCTGCGCAACTTTTAATTTATACAGTTCGAGGCGATCAACATTGGCTTGTTGAACTCCATGCCAATCGGCTTTTTCGAAGCGTGCCTTGGCACTTAGTGTGGAATTAAGATAATCGGCGAAATAACTGCGAAATCCATTCAGTATTGTTTTGGCCATACGCCGTGCAGTAGAGTTGTGTATCAATGGTTGCATTGCCATAGTCGACTTAACCTAGTAACTGCTTGAGATTATCCAACTGCTGCTGGTTATGTTCCTTGCTGGCGGGCACCTCTGAGGTTTCCGGTAGCGCCTGCGGTGGTTCGATAGTAAATTCTTCACCGCGTAAAACCCGTTCACAGTAATGCTGATAGACTTCAGCAAAGGGCGCAAAGGCTTTTGACTCAATGCTATTGGCTAAAAAGTGCCAGCCACAGTCGCGGCCAGATAGATAGACCGCCGCATGTGACCAGCGCTGCTCTGCCTTGGGACTCGGTTTGTTGCAGACCTCTTGGTAAGCCTTGCGCGGCGTTGGCAGGCCAGCTGGCATACCCACGGCTCGGCAAGCATTGAGCATTTTGTGCAGGGTAGGCAGATATTCACTTTCGGCGATTATCTTTTCTGCGGCTTTAAGGATAGTGTCAGGCGAGAAATCACTGACTTTAGACAGCCATAACTTCTTTGCTAGATTTTCAGATTTGGTATTGTCGCCAAAGGCACTGAAATACTGGTTGTGATAATTAACCTGAAACAGCGCAAAGATCTGATTGATAGCATCAATCAGCTGCGGATTAGCTGGGGCCGATTTAGGATGCCCAGCTTCGGTCGGAGAGAGCATCGATGATGTTGCGATCTCGGATGCGACCTTTTGAATAAGATCCTTGCTGTTTGCCATCTGTTCCACTCGCTGACTGAGGTTGGTTATGTCGTGCCCATTGGCGCTTTACGTACTGCAAAAACTTGGTACTCCAAGAGGACTGGGGCGTGCCATTTTCCTGCCAGTAGAGTACAAATTCTGGAATTGCCTGCTGCGCAAACTGGCGATCAATATTGGCCATTTGCAGAACATCATACACAGATTCTTTGGGTTGCCACTGCGCAGGCATAGCACGCGGCATTGTGTCCTGCTCCATCATGCCAGTGTAAAACTGCCATTGACGGCGCACATGCTGAATAAACTTAGAGTTCCAGGTGCTAGAAACATCGCCGCGATCGCGCCAGTACAGAATAAATTCGGGCACCGCATCGTCGACAAAATTGGGGTTAATACCCCCTTTATCAATGAGTAGATCCAGCGCATCTTGCGAAGGCTGCCATTCCCCGGTAACTGATACTTCGCGGCTGCGGCGGTGACTGGTAGATTCAGCCTGCTGCCACTGTCGCCAAACCTCTTTAATATATTTTGATTCCCAACTGTGGCGGGGCACATTGCGCTCGCGCCAATAGGCTACAAACTGTGGTATCTGCTGCTGGGCAAATTCTTTGGTTACCCCTAGCTGAGCCAGTTGACGCAGCGCATCCTGGCTAGGCTGCCAGCTACCACCAATGGTTTTGGCCGAATGGGGCATAGTGGTTTGAGGCGCTGCTTGAGCGGGCGTCTGGGCTTTTGGCTGGGTCACGTGATGAGTGGGCTGTTGCGCAGCTGCCAGTTCATTGAAGGCAAAACAAAAATCAAGCTGGGCCGAAAATGGCCCCCCGCCCATTAGCAGTAGCCCCTTTTCGTGCAAGCTAGCAGAGAGTCTGCGAATATCGTCTTCATTCCAAAATGGCATTAGCCCCAATAACTTAGCGCCAGAAATGGTTACCCAGTCAAACCCGCTGCTCTGCACTGGGCTGCCATGAGTTAGACATTCCTGCAAAACCTGCAGTAAAACGGTCTCTTCCAGACCGATAGTAGCGGCCATAGTGGGAGAGATAACAATAGGTTTTTCGGGAATTAGCGACATCGGAATACTTTATCAGAAAGCTAACTGATGAACGAGATAAACCTATAGCTTAGACAGCCCAGCCGCCGCTTACCGGAAATACCTGTCCGACAAAGCAGTCAGCCGCATCAGAGCATAGATAGGCGGCAAACTGCGCATCTTCGCGCATTGATACCAGACGCCCCAATGGTACTTCGCGCCTAAGCCGTTCTTGAAAGGCGAGATTGGCCTTGGTCTCTTCTGGGAAATAGGTTGGGTTATCAACAAAATTTTGAGCAATAGCGTTGACCTGAATACCCTGAGGGGCCATTTCTATACCCATCGCCTGAACATAGGCCAGTTGCGCACCACGAGCTGCGCTGTAGGTGGATGCTCGCTTCATACCCCGCAGAGCAGAGGCGCTGCCCATCACTAGAACCTTACCTGACTGGCGCTCAATCATTTGCGGTAGCACGGCGGCGCATAGCCGTGGCAGGGGATCTACCAAGGCATTAAAAGTCGCTGACCATTCATCATCACTCACCAGCTGACCTTTGGTAAAAGGCGCGGGAACTGCCAGATTAACCACTAGAACGTCTATATGCCCAGCGGCTTGGATAATCTGTGCTGGCAATGTCGGGTCCGTTAGAAGCTGGGTATCAGTAATAATCTCAGCACCCAACTCAGTAAAGACTTCGCAGAGTGTGGGACCCATAAAGGTCTCGGCCTGAGTAATAAAGATACGTTTTCCATTGAGGCTGGTGGTCATAAGTTTGGATCCTGTCTGTAGATCGCGGCCAAGTTATCCAGTGCTGTGCCGGTCACTCGATTAACGGTCCAGTCATCCATGGATTCTGCGCCCAGTGACTGATAGAAATCTTTTGCTGGTTGGTTCCAATCTAGCACCCACCATTCTAGTCGGCCACAGTTTCTATCTAACGCCAAAGCACCCAGATAGCTAAGTAATAGCTTGCCAAAGCCTTTGCCGCGCATCTCTGGCTGGATATAAAGGTCTTCAAGATACAGGCCGGGACGACCCAAAAAGGTCGAGAAATTATGGAAGAAGAGTGCAAAGCCTACCGGCGTGCCCTGATATTCTGCAATCACGACTTCGGCATGCTGCTTGTCACCAAACAGTGTTTCTTCCAAGATTGCCACATCGGCCACGACTTCATGAAGTAACTTTTCATAGTCGGCGAGCTCTTTTATAAAGTGCAAAATAAGTGGGCAGTCGTCAATAATAGCCTGACGGATAACAAGTGGACTGTTGCTGCTGATGGGTAGTGGCATAGGTGACAGATTAATTATTATTTGCTGGGTATCTTAGCCTTGGCGGCACAGTTTTATTACTGTACATAATACCAGTAATAGGCTTAAATATGCCTATATCAATGGGAGCATCACCTTGAGTACCAAAACCAAATCTGCCTATGTGTGCAACGACTGTGGTGCTGACTACCGTAAATGGCAGGGCCAATGCACGGAATGCAATGCCTGGAACACATTGTCTGAAGTGCGTTTAGGCCCTGCGACGCGCAGCGGCAAGGTGCTTCGTCCTGGGTTTGCCGGCGCGGTAGATGGCGCGGTCAAAACTCTGGCCGAGATTGCTCTGGATGAAATACCTCGCATTACCACGGGCACAGGCGAACTTGATCTGGTGTTGGGCGGTGGTCTGGTGCCCGGTTCTGCCATTTTAGTGGGCGGTGAGCCCGGTGCCGGCAAAAGTACATTATTGCTGCAAACCCTTTGTAAGCTGGCTGAAAATAACACTGCGCTCTATGTCACCGGCGAGGAATCTCCTCAGCAGGTGGCTATGCGCGCCCATCGTTTAGATCTGCCCACTGATAAACTTGAGATTATGGCCGAGACCTCAGTGGAAACGGTCTGCGCGATTGCTGAACAGAAGCGCCCCAAAATTCTGGTGGTCGATTCGATTCAAGTGATGCATATGGAAGAGGTGGCCTCGGCGCCGGGCAGTGTATCTCAGGTGCGTGAGAGCGCCTCTATGCTGGTGCGCTTTGCCAAGCAGACCGGTACAGTATTAATCCTGGTCGGCCATGTCACCAAAGATGGCTCTCTGGCCGGGCCTAAGGTCTTGGAGCATATGATTGACTGCTCGCTGATGCTTGAGGGATCCAGCGACAGCCATTTCCGTACCCTGCGCAGCAATAAAAATCGTTTTGGTGCGGTCAATGAGCTGGGTGTTTTCGCGATGACTGACAAAGGCTTAAAAGAAGTGGCTAATCCCTCGGCTATTTTTCTTCAGCGCGGCGAAGAGGTATCTTCTGGCAGCGTGGTGATGGTGGTCTGGGAGGGAACTCGCCCTTTGTTGGTGGAGCTACAGGCGCTGGTGGACGATAGCCACCTGGGTAATCCGCGTAGGGTCACCGTGGGTTTAGATCATAATCGCCTGTCTATGCTGTTGGCGGTATTGCATCGCCACGGCGGGATATCAGTGGGTGATCAGGATGTTTTCGTCAATGTAGTGGGTGGCGTCAAGGTATTGGAAACCAGTGCTGATCTGGCGTTGATACTATCTGTGATCTCTAGCTTTAGAGATAAATCTCTGCCGCAAGATTTGGTGGTCTTTGGCGAGGTTGGGTTGGCCGGTGAGATTCGACCAGTGGCCAATGGTCAGGAGCGGCTGCGCGAGGCGGCTAAACATGGTTTTACGCGGGCGATTGTGCCGGCGGGGAATGCCCCTAAACAGCCGATTAAGGGCATGACCATTATTCCCGTGCGCAGGGTGACTGAAGCGCTGGATGCGGTGTCTTAAAGTCAGCTTAGCGTCAAGCCGTGGTTAAAATTGAAATGCTTTCAGGCTCACGCAGCAAAGGCTGAATCTGCCCCAGAGCTGTTTGGCGTTCATCAGATTGATACCAAGCCTTCCAGTCTGCCAAGCTCTCCATCTGAATCAAGGTGTAGCGAATTTTGCTGTCGTTTAATTCCTTAAATGACTTGCTTGAAATAAAGCCTTTAGCGGGCACCGCCGCCTGAATAATTTTGCGCGAGAACTCTTCATAAGTCGTCTCCATCTCTGACGCCAATACCCGTTTAATCAATACAGCCAGCATTCCTTCTTTCCTTTTGATCTGCCCAGTTTTTGAAAGCCAAGATTACCATGGGCCCAGCAAATTTGTTAGCGATCCAGATTGACATCAAAAGCGTGCAAGAGTAGATTGCCCGCTCTTGCTTCGGCATTAGGTTCTCGTATTTAGTCGCTGTTAACTTTGGGCTAAGTAAGAGTGAAATGGGAAATCGGTGCGCTCCACCTGAGTTTGGTGTTAAGAGTAATTCCGATACTGCCCCCGCAACGGTAAATAAGAATATTTGGCTGTGATACCACTGTGTTACGACATGGGAAGGTAGCTAAATAGAACTGCGTTAAGCAGTTCACTTATGAGTCCGGAGACCGGCCTATCGCTATGCAGACAAACCGCGGGGTGCGGTCTTGTGCTGATTGACAGTCTCTGTCCCTCTGCCTTTACGCCCCTGTATATTTACTAAACCAATCACTCGGGTGTGAGTGTAAGAGACCTAATAATGAAACGTATTGCTTTATCTGCAGCTGTAGCTGCACTTTCCTTTACTGCCACAAACCTTATTGCAGATGACAACGTTGAGACTATCGTTGTCACTGGAACTAGAATCCCCACTAATATATCTGAAAGCCTCTCGGCGGTTACTGTTTTACAGCGTGCCGATATTGAGCGCTATCAGGAATCAGATCTTTTTGGTCTGATGTCCCGTGTACCCAGCATATCCTTTGTTCGCAACGGTGGTCGCGGCAGTTCAACCTCAATGTCACTGCGCGGTAATCAAAGCGACCACAGCATGTTCCTAATTGATGGTGTGCGTATTGGCAGTGCAACTACCGGTGGTGCAGCACTTGCCTCATTAAATATGGCGACGGTTGAGCGGATTGAAATTATTCGCGGCCCAAAATCAAATCTCTATGGCGCCGATGCCATTGGCGGTGTAGTAAATATGATTACCCGCACAACTTCTGAGCCATCAGTATTTAATATTCAGACCTCTTTTGGTAGCAACGACACCACTGAAACTACCGCAGTTGCCGGTTTAAAAGGTAATCGTTACCGCTTTACTGCGACAGTCAATGCATTGGATACAGACGGTATTGATAATACTGAATCCACTGCTGGTGTTCACGGTGATAATGATGCCCATCGAAAAAACTCACTGGCACTTAACTATCAGTACCAACTAGCGGACAACGCACTGTGGAAGCTCGTTTATAACCAGAATGAAACCGAGTCAGAGTACGATAACAACTGTTCTGTTGGCAGCTGGCCAAACAGCTCCAGTGTCGACTGTAATATCTTCTCTACAGGTCAGGTTGATTCGCTATTTACTGCGATCGAGCTTGAAGTCAGTGAGCAGTGGCATACAAGCCTACAGCTGGGTCGCACCAATGATGAGGCTCTTGAGGGCGCAGACAATGTTGACCTGAGCACGACTAACAATGGTGGTGAGTTCAATACCCAGAAAACTGAAGCTACCTGGGTTAATAATCTTTTCTTGAGCGAAGACAATACATTGACTCTGGGTGTGGATTATCTGCGTGATGAAGTGAGCGGCTCCACCGAGTACGATGAAATCTCTCGAGATAATAAAGCGGTATTTGCACAGTATCAGGTGCAGCTGGATGCGGTCGATACCAATTTTGGCTTGCGCAATGACGACAATGAACAGTTCGGTAGTTTTACAACGGCCTCGTTTTTGGCTGGCGTAGATCTGTCAGAAAATTTGCGTCTGATGGGATCATTTAGTGAGGGCTTTAAAGCACCTACTTTTAACGATCTCTACTTTCCCAATTTTGGTACGCCGACGTTTGAACCAGAGCAGTCTGAGAACTACGAAATTGGCTTAAACGCCAGCCTGGGAAACACCTATTTGACTGTTGCGATATTTAACAATCAGCTGGAAAACTTGATTCAATATAACTCAGCAACCTTCCAAACTGACCAAACTGCGGAAGTGGAAATCAGTGGTTTTGAGTTTAGCGCCGATACTGAAGTTGCTGGTTGGGCTCTGTCTCTTGCTGGCTCTGTGATCGATCCTGAAAATAAAGGCAATGGTAAGGTATTGCGTCGCCGTGCAGAGCAGTCCATGTCTTTTGATGCTGATTATGGTTTTGATAATCTCACTGTAGGCTTTACAGTGCGCAGTGAAAGCCATCGTTTCGATGATGCAGCTAACACAGTTAAACTGGGCGGTTATACCACCAGTGCAATCCGTGCTAGCTATCGCATTAATGACGAGTGGGCAGTTAAGGCTAAGATTGATAACCTGACCGATAAAGAATATGTAACAGCATCTTCTTTCTCATTGGGTAACTACCGTTCAGTGGGTAGAGAGGCGATGATTACTATTGCTTACACACCTTCTTTATAAGCAGATGATTGGGCTCTTAACCAAGGGTCCTTTTTACCAAGGGCCCTCGTTTCCGTGGGCCCTTTTTTAGAGGAATGAGCATGAGCGAACAGGAAAAGCAGGCTGAAACCAAAGCGGACAGTCATAAGCGCAAGATGCAAAAGCAGAAAGAAAAGGTTGATGCCAATATTGCAGCGGCCGATGAAGAGCGCGGTGTGATGATCCTGCTTACCGGTGATGGCAAAGGCAAAAGCAGTTCTGCATTTGGTATGGTGCTGCGTGCGCTGGGCTATGGCTACAAAGTAGGTGTTGTGCAGTTTATTAAAGGCGCACAACTCTCTGGCGAAGAGATGTATGTTAAGGAAAAATGTCCAGAGGTAGAGTTTTACCAGATGGGGACAGGCTTTACCTGGAATACACAGGACCGCGATGGTGACATAGCGGCAGCAGAGAGAACCTGGGCTGTGGTTGAACCCATGCTTAAAGATGAGAGTATTCATCTGGTGGTGCTGGATGAGATTACCTATATGCTCAGCTATAAGTATCTGGATGAAGAGAAGGTGCTTAACGCCTTAGCTAGCCGTCCCAAAAATCAGAGTGTGGTGGTGACTGGTCGCGGTGGTGGTTCAGCGATTCGTGAACTGGCTGACACTGTTTCTGAAATAAAAGATATCAAGCACGCCTACCGTGCTGGTGTTAAGGCACGCAAAGGCGTCGATTACTAAGATGAAATCCTCGGCCCGCACGTTGATGGTACAGGGCACCACATCAGATGCAGGTAAAAGCGTTCTGGTGGCCGGTCTGTGCCGAGTTCTGGCCAATCGAGGTGTCAGGGTTGCGCCTTTTAAGCCGCAGAATATGGCCTTAAATAGCGCAGTTACTGAGAACGGCGGCGAGATTGGCCGCGCCCAGGCACTTCAGGCTCAGGCCTGTTTCTTAAATCCCCACACCGATATGAACCCCATCCTGCTCAAGCCTTCTAGTGATACTGGGGCTCAGGTGATTGTGCATGGTCAGGCCATTACCCATATGGATGCGGTCAAATACCACGACTATAAAAAGGTCGCTATTGATGCCGTGATGGAGTCCCATCAGCGGCTCACCGAGCAGTATCAGGTGGTCGTGGTAGAAGGTGCTGGCAGCCCAGCAGAGATCAATCTGCGCGCCAATGATATTGCCAATATGGGCTTTGCCGAAAAAGCCGACTGCCCAGTAATTATTATTGCCGATATAGACAAGGGCGGTGTTTTTGCCCATTTGGTCGGCACCTTAGAGCTACTTTCAGAGACAGAGCAGCAGCGCGTCAGCGGCTTTGTGATCAATAAATTTCGCGGTGATATTGCCTTGCTTCAGCCCGGCTTAGATTGGCTGGAAGAGCGCACTGGCAAACCAGTGATCGGCGTTGTTCCCTACTTGCCCGGCCTGCATCTGGATGCAGAGGATGCGATTGCCGCAGAGCAGATACTGGATGCTGAATTGCCCCAACTTAGAGTCGTGGTACCGATTTTTCCGCGTATCAGCAATCATACCGACTTTGATGCTCTGCGTTTGCATCCGCAGGTGGATGTGCACTATGTGGGCCCCGATGGTGATAAGCCTGCTGCGGACCTCATTATTCTGCCCGGCAGTAAAAATGTTCGTCGCGACCTGCAGTGGTTGCGTGACAATGGTTGGGATCAGGCCATTAGCCGCCACCTGCGTTACGGTGGCAAAATCATTGGCATCTGCGGTGGTTATCAGATGTTGGGCACCGAGGTTGCCGACCCAGAGGGTGTAGAGGATAGCCCTGGTATCTCTCAAGGTCTGGGGCTTTTAGAGATTAGCACCAATCTTGAAGCGCATAAGCAGCTGCGCCAGGTGCAGGGTACCCTAAGTTTGACTGGCGGTCAGGTCCAAGGCTATGAAATCCACTGTGGTGCCTCCACAGGCAAAGGGCTTGAGCGATCAGTAGCCACCCTTGAGGATGGTCGCACCGATGGCGCTATCTCGGCAGATAATCAGGTGCTGGGCACCTATCTGCATGGGCTGTTTGATCATCCGGATTCCTGTGCTGCACTGTTGGCATGGGCGGGACTAGAAATCTCTCAGAGCGTTGATCAGAGAGAGATTCGTGAGACGCAGCTCAACCGCTTGGCGGCAGAGCTGGAGCAGCATTTAAATTGTGCGGCGCTGTTTCCGCAGCATTTTGATTGTCAGGAGGTCCATAGTGAATAACCTAGGCATCAAACCGCTCCAGCTATTGCTAAGCGCGGCTCTTATTTTATTAATGATATTGACCCGCACCAACTATTTTGACTGGACAGCGATTCTGCCGAGCGCCTCACTGGCTATATTCTTTTTGGCCGGTTTCTATCTGCGCAGCTATTTATCCTTAATGGGTTTTGCTGCACTGGCCTATGGTTGTGATTACTGGGTGTTAATTGTGGGTGGTGAGGGGTGTTTTACCCCAGCCTATGGCTATATTTTTGTCGGTTACATGGTAGTTTGGGGTGCGGCAAAATGGGTGGGGGCAACGCAAAAACTCCATCTTCTGACCGGGGCATTGAAAATTCTTGCGGCAGCGGTGCTGTCGATCAGTTCAGCTTTTTTGATCTCAAATGGCAGCTTTTATGTTTTCTCGGGCAACTTTACCGACCTAAGCTTGGTTGAGTATGCGGCCCGTGTTGCCAAATACTTTCAGTCTTATATTACCGACCCATTGATCTATTTAGGCATTGCTGCTGTTATCCATTTTTTGGTTAAACAGCGCCAAATGATTAAATTGGACTCGACCGGAGAGCCTATCCAATGACAGAGACTTACATGACTGCAGCCAAGCTACCCGAGCGTATTGTCTGCATGACCGAAGAAACCACCGAGTGGCTCTACTTACTAGGTGAAGAATGGCGCATTGTTGGGATATCTGGCTTCACTGTACGCCCACCCCGTGCGCGCAAAGAGAAGCCCAAAGTTTCGGCGTTTACGTCGGCTAAGATCCATAAAATTTTAGAGTTAGAACCTGACCTAGTGATCGGCTTTTCTGATATGCAGGCAGAGATTGCCGCTGATCTAGTGCGCGAAGGCGTGACAGTGCATATTTGCAATCAGCGGTCGGTGGCAGAGATTTTCTCCACCTTGCTAATGATTGGCTGTCTGGTGGGTGCAGAGCAAAAGGCCCGCGAGATTCTGGGCCAATATGAGGCCAGGCTCAATGCCGCAAGAGAGGCCGCTGCAAAGTTACCGCGTCGACCCAAGGTGTATTTTGAGGAGTGGGGCGACCCGCTGATCAGCGGTATTCGCTGGGTGTCGGAGTTAATTGAGATTGCTGGTGGTGACGATAGCTTTGCCGAACTGGCGGTTCATGCGGATGCCAAAAGTCGCATTATTGGCGATCAGGACAGAGTGGTTGCCAAGGCCCCCGATATTATTATTGGCTCCTGGTGCGGGCGCAAATTTGCTAAGGCTCAGGTGATGGCGCGATCGGGTTGGGATACGATTCCCGCAGTGATTAATGATCAACTTCATGAGGTTAAGTCTGCCGATATTTTGCAGCCGGGTCCGGCGGCGCTCACAGATGGTATTGACCACCTGCAGCGCATTATCCATGACTGGGGGCAACAGCAGTGAAAGTGCTGGCTAATGTCTGGGCTGCTCAGTGAGAGTGCTAAGCACCAGATTATTGACGCCGAAAAGCTGTGCAATGCTGCTACTGGCACTTCTACCCTGCACGCTAATCATAGGTTTGATGACCGGCCCAGCATTTATTTCACTGGCTGATATCTGGGCTATTTATACTGGTTCAGGTGTTAGCCAAGAGCAATTAATTATTGAAGTTATTCGACTGCCAAGAGTCATTCTCTCTGCTCTTGTAGGGGCATTGCTCGCAACCTGTGGTGCGTTGTTGCAGGGGTTATTTCGCAACCCCCTAGCTGACCCAGCATTAATCGGCGTCTCTGCTGGCGCCTCAGTCGGTGCTAGCAGCATGATTGTATTTGGCTCACTTCTAGCCGCCAATGGTGTATTGCTCGGATTGCCAGCGATCTCTCTGGGAGCGTTTGTCGGTGCCCTAATCACCTCAGTGATTATCTTCCGATTGGCCACAGGCCCACGCGGCACCTCAGTCGCGACCATGCTACTGGCCGGTATCGCTATTAGCGCACTGGCTGGGGCCGCTACCAATTTACTCAGCTATCTAGCCGACAACGATATGTTACGGCGCATTAGCCTCTGGCAAATGGGTAATCTGGATGGTGCCACTTGGGATCGCGTTACGGTCTGTGCCACGATTGCATTGTTGTTGGCCGTGCTGATTCCCCGCGAGAGCCGAGCGCTAAATGCCATGCTGCTGGGTGAGTCTGAGGCTCGCCACCTGGGGGTTAATGTTGAATGGCTAAAACGCCGCTTAATTATTTACTCAGCACTGGGGGTGGCGACCTCCGTTGCTGTTGCCGGAGTTATCGCCTTTGTTGGCTTAATGATTCCCCACCTGGTGCGATTATTAGTTGGGCCTGACCACCGCAGTCTTATTCCCTTGTCGGCACTGGCCGGTGCTATCTTATTGGTCGCCGCAGATGCCTTGGCGCGAGTCGTGGTGGCGCCCGCTGAGCTGCCTGTGGGTGTGGTTACTGCAATCTTAGGTGCGCCTTTCTTCCTGTGGCTATTAATTGTGCAGCGGGGGCGGGACTAATGTTAACGATTGATCATGTCGGCCTGACGATTTCGGGTGTGCCTCTATTAAATAATATTGCTCTGAACTGTCCGCAAGGCACAGTTACTGCGCTAATGGGTCCCAATGGTGCCGGGAAAACCAGTCTGCTTAAAGTGATATCTGGTGAGCACAGCGCAACTCAGGGACAGGTAGTGATCAATGGTCAGCCTGCAACTGAATGGAAGGCCCCTGATATAGCCCGGTTTATGGCGGTTCTGCCCCAGAGCTCGACCTTGGAATTTGCCTTTACGGCTCAAGAGGTTGTGGCGCTTGGGAGAACACCTCATGGCACGGGACTAATGCGCGATACTGAAATTGTCAGTGCAGCGCTTAAGAGGGTCGATGCCAGCTATCTGGCCGAGCGCTCCTTTGTGCAGCTATCCGGCGGTGAAAAACAGCGTGTGCAACTGGCCCGTGTATTGGCGCAGATATGGGAACATTGCGAAGGGAATAGCGGCACCGATGGCATACTGTTGCTCGATGAACCCTCGGCTTCTTTTGATCTGGCCCACCAGCTAATGTTGATTGAAATAGTTCAGCAGATCGCCGTTCTAGGGGTGACTGTGGTGATGGTGATGCATGATTTAAATCTTGCTGCCAAATGTGCCGATCAGTTAGTGATGATGAACTGTGGTCATTGCACCGCGGTGGGTAGCGCTAGTGAATTATTAAACCCAGAGTTAATTAAAAAAGTATTTTCGGTCAAAGCCAAGGTGATGCCCCATCCAGTCGATGGCACGCCATTGGTTGTGATGTAGAGAGATTAAAAACGGAAAGAATTATGCCTAATCAGTTGCAACTTATTCTCGGTGGCGCGCGCTCAGGCAAAAGCCGCAACGCAGAGCAGCGTGCGGCAGATAGCGGCCTGCAGAAAATTTATTTAGCCACAGCGACCGCTGATGATGGCGAGATGACTGAGCGTATAAAGAAACATCAGGCCGATCGCGATGGCCATTGGCAACTACTGGAAGAGCCGCTTCTGCTCGCCGACACATTGCGTAAACACTCTGCCGCTGACAACTGTATTCTGGTTGATTGCCTGACTCTATGGCTAAGTAACTGCTTACATCATAATTGCTGGGCTGAACAGCAACAGGCATTGTTAGACTGTCTTGATAAGCTGCCCGGCGCGGTTATTTTTGTCACTAATGAAGTGGGTCAGGGCATTGTGCCTATGGGGGAATTAACCCGACAGTTTGTCGATGAAGCAGGGTTTTTACACCAGCGTCTCGCGGCTAGCTGCGATCGAGTCACTATGGTGGTGGCTGGGCTTCCACAAGAATTAAAAATTTCCCATCAGGCCAATAGCGAGCCAAGTCTATGACCCAATGGTTAACAACTCCGGCTACCGCGCCCTGCGAACAGAGTCGTCAGCAAGCTATTTCGCGACAGCAACAGCTAACCAAGCCACCCGGTTCTCTAGGTCGCTTGGAGCAGTTAGCCATCGACTTTGGTGGGTTCCAAAAAACTGATAAGCCACAGCTAGATAATATTGCTATTCGAGTCTTTGCCGCCGATCACGGTGTTGCGGCTGAGGGTGTTTCAGCATTTCCACAGGCAGTCACGGTACAGATGATTCATAATTTTGTTGCTGGTGGTGCGGCGATTACGGTATTGGCGCGCCAGCAAAGTGCAGATTTTGCCGTAGTTAATTTGGGTACGGTAGAGGCATTTTCTAAAGAGCCTGAAATGCCAACATTACAAAATATTCAACTGGCAGCGGGCACTGCTAACTTCTGTGAACAGCCTGCTATGACTCCAGAGCAATTTAGTCGCGCCTTAGAAGTCGGACGCGATAGCTGCGCCAATGCGCCGATCAGTCTGTTTATCGGCGGTGAGATGGGGATAGGCAATACCACCTCCGCGGCGGCGATTTTCTGCGCCTTACTGGATGTAGAGATCGATGATATTGTTGGTCGTGGCACTGGTGTCGACGATGCCGGCCTGCAACGTAAACAGCAGGCAGTTCATAAAGGCCTCGCTCTCCATATTAATGCTGATACTGGCCCAGAACAGATACTGCGCTGTCTGGGTGGCTTTGAAATTGCCGCTTTAGTCGGCGCCTATATAGGCAATGCTCAGCGCGGTGTGCCCAGTTTAGTTGATGGCTATATCACCACCGCGGCGGCGCTATTAGCTTGCAGGATTAACCCTACTGTTTCCGAATGGTTATTGTTTTCGCACTGCTCCGCCGAAGCGGCTCATGCCTTGGTCTTGAAATCAATGGCGGCAAAACCGCTGATCGATCTGGATATGCGTCTGGGTGAGGGCAGTGGTGCGGGAGTTGCAGTGTCGCTGATTCAATCAGCCCTTTTATTACACACGCAGATGGCCACTTTTGCCGAGGCAGGCGTCAGTGGAGGCTGAGGTAAATTATGAGTCATAGTCTGTCCAACGCCGAATACACCTGTATCGATTTTTTGCGCCATGGGGAATGTCAGGGTGGCGAAATCTTTCGCGGCAGTGGCAGCGATGTACCGCTAACCGATAATGGCTGGCAACAGATGCGCGACTCAGTGCAGGGCATGAATAGCTGGGATTCTATTATTAGTTCGCCATTACAGCGCTGTCGACGTTTTGCCACTGAACAGTCCGAGCGTTTAGCTATACCCATGGTCGAAAATACTAGCTGGCGTGAAATCCATTTTGGTGACTGGGAAGGCCGCATTATTGCCGATGTCTGGAAGGAGTCTCCCGATGTGGTGGCCAACTATTTTAAAGATCCCTATGCGGCTACGCCCCATAATGGTGAGGCCTTTGCTGATGTGGCTGCGCGGTTACAGGCGGCTTGGGATGCATTGCTAACCGAACACCGCAACCAGCATGTGTTGGTGGTTCAACACGGTGGCACCATGCGTATTTTGTTGGCGTTAATTCTTGGTATGCCGGCTACGGCCATGAATCAGTTCGAGGTGCCCTTTGCCTGCCTCACTCGCCTAAAAGTATTTCATCATCCCGATTATGCAGATTTCCCAATGCTGGTGTCTCACAATACTGGCTCAGGGCTAGAGCAGCAGGCGGATAAAGCATGAATCCGATTAAACGCGAATGGCGCGCTATCGCCTGTGCGATGCAATTTTTAACCCGTATTCCCACAGCGACCAAAACTATTTTTACCGATCAAGACTACGCCAATTCCTTAGTTTGGTATCCATTGGTCGGTATATTAATTGGCGCTCTAGTATTTTTGTCTGGCTTCTTACTCGCTGACAATATCTCGGTAATGCTTGGCGCGGCTCTAATTTTAGCCCTCTGGGTGCTACTCACTGGTGCTCTGCATCTGGATGGTGTTGCCGACTGTGCCGATGCCTGGGTCGGTGGCTTTGGCGATCGTGAACGCACCTTTCGCATACTCAAGGATCCGCGATCCGGCCCTATAGCTGTCGTCGTGTTGGTGCTTTTATTACTGGTTAAATGGGGGACGCTCACGGTGCTGCTCGGCTCCAAGTACTGGCTAGTGATTGGACTGATTCCAGTGCTGGCACGCAGTGCAATGCCATTAATTTTCTGGCGCTTTGACTATGCCAGTGCCAGTGGTTTGGGCTCGCCACTGGCGGCGGGCCTATCCGAGCGCCGCGTGATTGTTTGCCTACTGCTAGTCACCGTTGTGGCAATAGCATTATTGATTAATCAGTGGGCAATCTTGGCGTTATTTGCCGGTCTGACTTTGCTGATTGTTCTGTGGTGGAAGCGCGTCTGCTACCAAAAGCTTGGTGGTTTTAATGGCGACTGTGCCGGTGCCCTGGTGGAATTACTTGAACTGGGTCTGCTTTTGGGTCTGGCCATCCTCTCGGGCTATAACCTGTGACCGGCATGACAGTATTGATTGGCTTGCTAATGGACAGGCTATTGGGCGAGCCACGTCGCTGGCACCCATTGGTGGGTTTTGGCAATGCCGCTAACTGGCTCGAGAAAAAATATAACCCTGCTGATAGCAACAGTGGGAAACTGGCAGGTTTAATCTGCTGGGCAATGTTAGTACTGACTGCTACTGCCGTTATGTTTGCACTGCTTAGTGCATTGCCCGCAATCGCCGTTTTTATCATTAACTGCTTAGTGGTCTACTTTGTTGTTGGCCTTAAGAGTCTGGCCGAGCATGGACGCAATGTTGCCACTCCACTATTGGCCGGCGACTTACCCGCCGCCCGACAGCAGATCGCCATGATGGTTAGCCGTGATACCGATAACTTAAGCGAACAGCAGGTGGCCGCGGCAACCTGTGAGTCGGTGTTGGAAAATGGCAGTGATGCGGTATTTGCCGCACTGTTTTGGTTTCTGGTGCTGGGCTCGCCCGGCGCCATACTTTATCGTTTTGCCAATACATTGGATGCTATGTGGGGCTATAAAACCGATCGCTACCGTCAGTTTGGATGGGCGGCGGCGCGTATTGACGATATTTTAAACTGGCTGCCAGCGCGCCTAACTGCGCTGTCTTATGCCCTGATGGGAAGCTTCTCCACCGGTGTTAAATGCAGCCGTCAGCAGGGTGGCGAAACCGATAGTCCCAATGCGGGCTTTGTGATGGCCGCCGGCGCTGGTGCTCTAAAAATTACTATGGGTGGCGCTGCTAACTATCAGGGTGAAATCCATCAGCGACCTGTCTTTGGCATTGGACCAGCGGTTGAAAGTAACGATATTGAGCGCGCGATTAGTCTGGTCGAACGCAGCATGATTCTGTGGCTGGTGGCGTTACTGCTCTTGGGGCTTCTATGATAGAGCCTACTGATGTTGCTCCACACAGTCCCCCCCATGGCGGTGCCCTGCACAGAGCCAGTTCTGAGTTCGCTATTAAGCCTGAGCATTGGATCGATCTCTCCACCGGCATAAGCCCCAATAGCTGGCCAGTGCCTGCGCTACCTGAAAAGGTTTGGCGCAGTCTACCCGATGCCGAGGATAATCTGCTGACCACAGCGGCCAACTACTATGGCTGTCGGGAATCAGAGCTACTGCCTATCTCCGGCTCTCAGTTTGCCATCGAGCAGATACCTCAGCTAATTAATACCGGTTCGGTGGCAGTGCCGATCTGGGGTTATGCAGAACATAGTTATCGCTGGCAGTTAGCCGGACATAAACTCCATTGGTACAGCGACTATCAACAGCTGGAAAAGCTTGTGAGCAGCGGTCAGGTCAATAGTGCCGTAGTGATTAATCCCAACAATCCAAGTACTGAGCTATTCACTCAGGATCAGCTACTAAAACTATTAGCAGTGTTGCAGGGCGGTCAGGGTCAGTTATTGGTTGATGAAGCTTTTATGGATAGCTGTGCCAATCATTCACTATGCAATCTATTAGCTGATCAATGCTGTCCGGAGGGATTAATTATTCTCCGTTCCGTGGGCAAGTTTTTTGGTTTGGCTGGCATACGTTTGGGATTTGTGATTGCCAGCGAGGATTTTATTCAGCGGCTTGAGCAGCAGCTATCTCCCTGGGCGGTAAACCATGTTGCAAGATGGGTAGGGCAGCGAGCGCTGATCGATATCAGCTGGCAACAGCAGCAACGGCAGCGATTGGTGGATAGTTCCAAAGCCTGGCAGCAGCAGTTACAGACATTACTGCCGAGCTTTAAATGGCATAGATCTGACTGCTTTATCACCGCCTTTGCCAATCGTGAGCAATGTGAAAGTCTTTATCGGCAGTTAGGTCAATCAGCCATACTGGTGAGACTGCTGTGCAGTGCTCGAGATGGACTGCATAGTGCCGGCCACAGCGACGGTGCCGCACTGCGTTTTGGCTTGCCATTGGAGAGCCAGCAGCCAACCATTATTGAGAAAGTACGTGCCTTGGAGTGGCAGCCATTATGTGCAGATTAAAACTATTCCTACTAATAACTCTAAGCATTTTAGGGACAGCACTCAGCGCCGAGATTCTCATCACCGATGATATGGGCAATCAGCTGCGCTTGGAAAAACCAGCGACCAAGATTGTTAGCCTTGCGCCCCATCTTACCGAGTTGGTTTATGCGGCGGGAGCAGGGGATCAGTTGGTAGCGGTCGTGAGCTACAGTGACTATCCTGCCGAGGCATTAAAGCTACCCGTTATTGGTTCCTATAAAAAAATTAACTACGAGTCACTGGTCGCCCTGCAACCGGATTTAGTGCTGGTGTGGAACTCAGGCAATGGCCCGGAAATCGCCGAGCGGGTAAAGGCACTGGGTTTAACCGTTTATATTAATGAGCCACAGCGGCTGACCGATATTGCCCATTCAATGCGGCAGATCGGAATCCTCAGCGGCAATCAGGCCCAAGCAGAACCGGCGGCGGAGTCATTTCAAAAAGCCTATCAAGCGCTGGAAGTGAATCGCACTAAGCCGCCGATCAACGTCTTTCTCCAGCTTTGGAATGAACCGGCGATGACGGTCAATGGCAGTCATATTATGTCCGATGTTATCAGCCTCTGCGGTGGTGTAAATATTTTTGCCGATGCACTGCCGCTGATTCCGCGCATTAATATGGAATCGGTCGTGCGCCGCAACCCAGATGTTATTGTCGCCACCGGCATGGCTGATGAGCGACCAGAATGGCTCGATAAATGGGCGATTTGGGAGGAGATGAGCGCAGTGAAATTTGACGATTTGCGCTCTATAGATCCAGACTTTATCAGTCGCCATACCCCAAGAATACTTGTGGGTGCGACCGAGCTTTGTGGCTACTTGGATAAGGCTAGAGCCAAGCGCAACTAAGCCGTTTTAAATGCATTGACAAGGTTTTTATGGACTGTTCCAATGCAAGGCTTCTGAGCGCAAATATGACGTAATGATTTTTTTATTCTACGCCTAAAAAACGCAATCATGGAATCCGGTGACCGGTTTTAAAACCCTAGTCCGGAGCTGTTCTCGCAACTGTAAGTATTTGTCGAATTTGGGTGTTTTGCTAGTTTCTAAAGCCTCGATCGACAAATAAAGCCAGATACATGATTCAGAGAAATGTACTTGTCCGGGCGAGTGTACCCGGCTTAGCGCAATCAATCAGTGGTCCCTATGGTTAATTATTTTCAGGGTCCAATCTTCGATTAGTGTATAGCCACCCTCTGCTTTGACACCCAATTTTGAGACCTAAGTGTCCAAGGCGCACTAATGAAACAGCTACTTCTACTCCTACTTTTGATCAGCGCCACCAGCTGGTCAGCGACCGAGCGCGACTGTTTTATGAGGGGCATCCAGAGCGGCAAGAACTGCTTATTCAGGCGCGCAGTGATGTGCAGTTTTGGGAGCTGACGGCAGCACAGCGAAGTGAGTTGGTGGCTGGCAGCAGAGGCGTATTAGGTTTTGGTCTCTATAGTTCCTCTGTGGCTAACCTAGTCTCGCTACTGGAGCAGAGCAATAAAACTCAGCTGTTAATTAATAGTGATCATAGATTGGTTGCGGCCAGTCAATTTAGCGGCAAAAAATTATTTCCCGATATGGCGCAGTTGCGTGAGATTACCAAGGCATTGCCCGGTGAGAACTTTGAACAGGTTGTTGCGCAGCAGGCTGAGCATTATCCACAACAGCTTCCCTGGTTGATCGCCCGCGCCTACTGGGCCGCTGGTGGCAGTTTTAATACTGCCGAACTCTATGCTTGGTTATTTAATAGCATGGGTGAAAATATTGTTGCCGCACAGCCTACACCAACCAAACAGTTGCGCTGGTTTTTTGACGGTAGCATCCACAACCAGTTGGATAATTTTAAAGTCCCGAAATCTCAACAGAATTCAATCATCGCGGTGATTGATCACGCCGGCGGCAGTCGCCCCGCCGATGCCAAATTGCTGCATGATTTTTGTCAGCAGGCAGAAAAAAGCTACAGCCTGCGATGCCTAGGTGCATTGGCATACTGGGGCGAGGCCGGCGTCACTGCCGCAGAAAAGTTACTGCCATTTAAAGATCGGTTAGCGGCTGTTGTGATGCTGCAAGATTTTGTTATCGGTGGGGGTGAAGGGCGCGAGTCAGTGACCGTGACCCTCGACCAGCTCGATGTGCCAGTCATTAAAGCGATTAAGTTGCGCGACCGCACAGCGATTGAACGACAGCTATCTTCCGATGGTCTTGCTCAGGAAAAAGTGTATTACCAGGTGGCAATGCCTGAACTTCAAGGCGCCAGCCAGCCATTGGTGATAGCCACAGCCGGCGCTATGGGCAATGACAGTATTACTGGTATTCGTATTCAAGCGGTAGCACCAGAGTCTAGCGGAATAGAGTCTCTGCTAACCCGCATTGATCGCTGGCGGCAATTACAAATAAAGCCCAATGCCGAAAAACGCATCGCCATTGTCTATTACAACCATCCTCCCGGACGCCACAATATAGGGGCAGATAACTTAGATGTGCCCGCCTCGCTGTGGCAGATTCTCAATCAGCTAAAAGTCTCTGGTTACAATGTTGGAACCCTGCCTGAGTCCCAAGAGGCACTGCTAGATATGATGCAGGAGCGCGGTGTAAATCTGCCTCGCGATGTTGCCGAATTGGAAAAGATGAGTGGCCTGATACAGCGTATGTCGGCAGAGGATTATTCAAGCTGGTTTGCCCAGCTGCCCGCCTCAGTGCGCCAAGAGATGGAGCAGGGACCATTTGGTTTATTGCATCAACAGCTGAGTTCAGCCATCGCTGTGGGCAAGCCCCATTTGGCTAAAGATGCTCTCGACCATACCTTGGAAGAAATGCATCACTTATTGGAAGGTGTTGATCACAAGGGTAGAGAACGCGCCTTAGCGCTGCTAGCCAAATTAGAAAATTGCTATTTAGCGGCTATTCAAAGCACCGACGCTCCCGCCTGTATGGCGCAGGCTCCGAGTATTATTGATGCACTGCAAAGCACGGGTATCGAAGGATTGGGTGGCTGGGGTGCAGCGCCGGGTAAAGTGATGACCTATAAAGGTGAGTTATTATTACCGGGGTTGATCTTTGGCAATATTTTTCTCGGCCCGCAACCGCCTCGGGGTTGGGAAATTAATGAAGAGTTACTGCATGCCAATCTGGCCTTCCCGCCGCCCCATCAGTACCTGGCTTTTTACCATTATCTTCGCAATCGCTTTAATGCAGATGCACTAGTGCATCTGGGTCGTCATTCCACCTATGAGTTTTTACCGCGCCGATCAGTGGGGCTGGCCGAGGATGATTACTCGCGCATAGTGGCGGGGGATCTTCCCGGTATCTACCCCTATATTGTCGACGGTGTCGGCGAAGGCATTCAGGCGAAACGTCGTGGACTGGCAGTGATGGTCGACCATCTTACACCGCCATTGGCCAGCACGCCGCTGTATGACGAGTTGCTGCAGCTGCGTCAGCTGATTGAAAGTTTTGAGGCCAGCCACGGCAGTGGCAATGAGATCGTCGCCGACCGCTTGGTAATCCAGATCAGACAAAAGGTCGATGCGCTAGAGTTAAAAGAAGAGTTGGCAGAGGCCATGTCTGCGGAACTGGCAGTGATGGGTATCAGCTTTGAGGAAGTCGATGACGATATGATGGTCCATGAAGTGGGGCATTATCTCACCGATCTGCAGGAGCGCTTTATGCCTTTGGGTCTGCATATTTATGGCAAGGATTGGCAGCCTAATGCAGTAGATATGATGCTCGGTTCCATGCTCAGTAAAAATGATCTGCCAGAGTTATCCGATCAGTATCGGATTAAATTACAGGATTCCCCCCAGGCGGAAATGGCTGGGTTACTCAATGGCTTAAATGGCGGTTATATCTCGCCAGGTCAGGGCAATGATCCTATTCGCAGCCCCGCAAGCCTGCCTACCGGACGCAATTTTTATGCACTAGATAGCAGTCTGATTCCCAGTCGAATTGCCTGGCAGTTGGGTCGCGAGATGGCCATGTCCGCGCGCAGTACCAATACTCAGTCGGCGGATAAAAGCGAAGCAATTATTTTATGGGCCTCGGATGTGGTGCGCGATGAAGGAGTGATGATCGCCTTTGGTCTCGATATGCTCGGTCTTGAGCCAGTGTGGAACAGTCGTGGTTTAGTCAAAGGACTTAAACGTCAGAGCTTTGCTGAAGACAGCCAGCGGGTACGTCGCGATATTGTCTTTACCACCTCCGGACTATTTAGAGACCTCTATGGTCAGCAAATGGTGCTGTTAAATCGCGCTACGCTGATGGCGTTGGATGCCAGTGCCGATACCATTCGTCGCGACCATCCGGCACTCAGTTTGGCACTGGCCACGGCCATAGGTGAGTTGGGCAAAGAGGCCATGGGTGGCACAGAGTCGTTGCAAACCAATCAGGTGGCTGCCCACTGGGTGGTGCAGGCACGTGCGTTAATGGCTCAGGGAACTGCAGGGGATAAAGCCGGCCTATTGGCCAGTCTGCGCGTCTTTGGCGATGCGCCGGGCAGCTATGGTGCCGGTATAAATCGCCTGGCCGAACGCTCCGGTGCCTGGGAAAAACGCGATGAATTGGCCGCGGTTTATCTGCGTCGTCTAGGTCATAGCTATGGCGGTTCTGGTTTTGGTGTGCCCGCTCAGGACACCTTTAAACAGGTACTGGGCAATGTTGAAAATACCTACTTTGGTCGCTCCAGTAATCTCTATGGCTTGATTGATAATAACGATGCCTTTGATTATCTCGGCGGTCTTAGCCTTACCGTAGAAATGCTTACTGGCGCACCACCGAATAACTTTGTTATTGATCACGCTGATCCCAACAATGTTAAAACTCGACCTCTGGGCCGCGCATTGCGTCAGGAGTTGCGCGGGCGTTTCCTCAATCCAGAATGGCTTAAAGGGCAGATGGAACATAACTATGCCGGTGCCAGAACCATGGGCAGCGAGTTTCTGGAATATCTCTGGGGGTGGCAGGTAACTAACCCAACTTTAGTCGGCGACTGGGCATGGGAAGAAGTGAAAGCGGTTTATATTGATGATCGCTATGACCTACAAGTGGATGAGTTTCTTGAAGAAGGTCATAACGCTCATGTGAAGAGTAATATGTTGGCGATTATGTTGGTGGCGATTAATAAAGAGTTTTGGCAGGCGGATCAGCAGACCATTGAGCAGTTAGCTTCAGAGTTTGCTGACTTGGTAGCTGTAAATGGGTTGCCCGGCAGTGGCCATACTGACCCAGATAATCCGATGTTGCCCTGGTTGGAGGACTATCTTACCGAGCAGAAATGGCAGGCGATTGCCGAGCGTATTAGCGCGGCAAAAGGCACCCCTGAGGATGCACAAGATAAAGAGAGTAAAGAGATACATCGTATTGCGGAAATTGAATTGCAGTCGGAGGTTGCTGAAAACCTCCATAACGCTGATGCCAGCCCAGAGCAGAAAGTCGCTGATACTGACCAGACTTCTCAAACTGTGCAGCCTTGGTATTGGTGGTTAGGGGTTGTTTTACTGCTGTTAATTGCAATTGGTTTTTATCGCGGTATGGCTCAGGCGAACCAGTTAAAAAAGCGTTAGAAAATAATAAATAACTGCTCAAAAAATAATATTGGGCCATAAGGATTCACTATGGATTACGGATTACTACTGGGTGTGTTGCACCAGTTTGTCGGCTGGTTACTCTACCCGGTGATTGCGGTTTTAGGCATAGCGCTGGCGCTGACATTATTAGAGCTTGGGCTAGCACTGGCTGAGCGCTTTTATTCCCTGCCAGTACTGGCGACAGTCAGCGCTGAAGAACAACGCAGTGCCGCGCAAAAACGTTTTCAAAATCATGCCACTCGACGTTTAGAGATCACCGATCTATTGACTAGATCCGGTCCTATTTTAGGTTTGATGGGCACCTTGATACCGTTGGGCCCCGGCCTGACCGCACTGGGCAATGGCAATATAGATATTCTCGCCACCGCCCTAACCGTGGCTTTTGATACTACGGTCGTCGGGTTATTGATCGGTCTGGTTGCCTATTCTATGGGGCGGGTTCGCCGGCGCTGGTACGAGCAGACATGGCAACTATTAACCGCCGATGAGAGTGACGACAGTGGCCAATAAATCTTCCTGGCAATCGCAGCAGTTTATTGAGCAGGACAGCGACCCGCTGGCTGGCTTCGCCAACATTATGGATGTGATGCTGGTATTTGCGCTGGGGGTGATCCTGGCACTTGTGGCCCAGAGCCGCGAGCTGCAGCAGCATTTCGAGCTTAACCCCGACCTCAAAGATTTAACCCAGGCAGAGATTTCTCTGGGCGCAGAACTGGTCGAGCCACCGGAGTCTATTGAGCGATCTCTTAATGGACAGACCGAAGGTATGCAGTCGATGGGCAAGGTTTACAAAGACCCCAAGACTGGCAAATTAATTTTAATCAGTGGTGATTAATATGAAATTCTCTCTACCGGCTTTGGGCTCACTGGCATCAATAACACTGCTGTGCATCGCAAGTTATCCGGCACTGGCTCTTACCGGCGCTGAGTTTGATAGCCCAGCCACATTAATGGAAACCTTCCAGTACAAGGCTCAGCGTCAGGGACGTTATTTTGTGGTCAGCCTAAAAACACCCCATCAAGTACTCTCCACCTCAGGAGTTAATGGCGGCCAATCCACAGATATAGACTATCTGGTTAACTATCAAAGTATGGAAGCACGGGGCGATCAGCTGCGCTTTATGGCGCAGATCACATTAAACCCTGAGGACTATCATCAGAGTATTGCCGCCCAGATTGGCGTCGACTCCGAGTCTGTGGCGCTGATGGGCACCGCCGCCAATATTCAGCAGATGGCGAAAGTTGAAAAACACTTTGCTGATCTCACCGTGACGGCCTTTGTGACCGCGGGAGTTAATGGCAATGCTCAGCGCGCCGGTGATCCCACCCAGTGGTACCAAGATTCCAGTAGCGGCAAGGTGGTCAATAAGCCGACTGCTGAGCAGCAGGCTTCTGCCAGCGCATTTAAAACCGCTAATCAGGGCACAATTAATATTATGCTACTGATCAATCGAGAACTGGAGGCAGGGGCGCAAACCAGAGTTGCTCTGTTAGCCACCGAGGCAAAATCAGCGGCATTATCAGAGTTGGTGATTAGCAGTAGATCATCGTCATTTTTAGCCACAGGGACAGGTACAGATCAGCTCACTATCGCTTCGCCGGTCAACACGGATAACCCGCCTTTACCAAGTGCCAGCGGCCATTTAAAACTGGGTGAGTTAGTCGGTAGTGCAGTGCGCGAGGCCGTACTTGAAGCATTGCGTTGGCAGAATGGGTTACAGGCATCATCGACGGGCAATATTTTCCATGCCTTGGGGCGCTTTGGTTTAAGCGAAGAGGGTTTGATAGGAGCCTTGCAACAGCATCTCTCCGAGGATGATTTCAGTCTGGCAAAACAAAACCTTCACAGTCTTAGTTTTGATGCCCGTGTCAGTGCGGCGGCCTATGGTTATGCCGAGTTATTGGATCGTCTGCGGTTTGGTAACTTACCGGCAAATATCGCCGCGGAGGCATTGCTGGATCAGGCTAGTCAGGCGGCGGTAGCGGTCTCGGCTAAACCCAACAAATGGCCGGTTTTCTGGCAGGCACTGACGGAATTAGGTGTTAATAAAAGCAGCGAACAGGAACAACAGATAGCCCTATTTATGGCAGCGATCGCTCAGGGATGGCAGGCCAAATGGTCCGACTAATACTGCTGTGCTGGATTGCCTTTATACCGCTATCTATCTGTCAGGCCGATCAGGCTATTAATAACCGATCGATTGCTATGCTACATATGGCACCAGTATTAGCTGTTGAACTCACTGACTTGGATACCAATACTAATCGCATTATTAAAGCTATGAGGCTAGCCAAAGCCGCTGGTGCCGACTGGGTGCTAACGCCGGAATTAGCTCTGACCGGCTACAAGTTTAGGCATCAGCTTGGCACGGACTGGATTAAACCTGGCATTGATCGATGGACGCAAAAACTGCAAAAGACCGCTGATGATTTAGATTTGGTGCTGTTGCTAAGTCATTTGCAGGAGGAGCCTGAGACCGGTCAGAGCCACAACCAAATATTTGTTATTGATCGCGACGGTGAGATTATTGGCCGGCATAGAAAGATTAATACACTGCCGGGTTCTGAAGCCTGGTCAGTGCCGGGTAGTGCGCCAGCGCCGATTGCTTTAGAGGGTATTAGTCTGGGTCTGCTGATCTGTGCCGATGCCTGGCCCGCCGATCATGCTCAGTCACTGGCAGAGCAAGGTGCACAACTTCTATTATCTAGCGCCAATTGGGCACCCGGATTATATGGCCCCGGTGATAGCTGGGAGAAACGAGTCGCCGAAACAGGCTTGGCGCTGCTGGTGAATAATCGCACTGGCATTGAAAATGATTTGGATATGCGCGCCGCGAAAAGCGTGGTGGTTGTGCCAACAGAGACTGGAGCGCAGCGTATCTTCGAGCACCAGTCTGTAGTAGACAGCATTATTCTTCTCGACTTTACTATTAGCGAAAATAGATTAGTGGCCAGTGAGACAATTAACTTTTAATTGAATCAGTTTATTAATCCTTAGCAGGCAGAGCACAGAATAAAACATTATGATGGTTGGAACTTCTAACTCACTCTTCACACTAGCACATACACAGTTTTAAGGATCGCAATTGAATACGCCAGTCACAGAGCAGGAACGCGATAGCTTTTATAAGGTTTTATACGGGCGTCGCGATGTGCGCAGTGAATTTCTACCGGACCCGATTACCGATGACTGTTTAGAGCGTCTCTTGCAGGCCGCTCATCATGCGCCATCCGTGGGCTTTTCTCAGCCATGGAATTTCATTGTGCTGCGGGATCAGCAGATCAAGCAGTCTGTGCATGATCTACACCAGCAAGCCAATGCCGAAGCGGCGGCGATGTTTGCAGATAAGCGTCAAGAAAATTACCGTGCGTTAAAACTAGCGGGCATTGTCGATTCGCCGATTAACCTCTGCATTACCTGCGATCGCGATCGTGCCGGTTCGGTGGTGCTCGGCAAAACACATCAGCCGGAGATGGATATCTACAGCACTGTATGTGCCGTGCAAAACTTGCAGTTGGCCGCGCGGGCCGAAAATATTGGTGTGGGTTGGGTATCTATTATGGATAAGCAGAAATTGAAAACCCTGCTAAAGATACCTGATCGAATTGAAGTGGTGGCCTACCTCTGTGTGGGCTATGTGTCGCATTTTTATGATGAGCCTGAGTTGCAGGTTAAGGGCTGGGAGAGCAGGGCTAACCTGGCTGATCTGGTTGCGACTGATCAGTGGAATTTTTAATGGTAAGGGTCTGAAATATAAGCGGCACGGCCTTTTACAGTAGATATAAAAAAGCCGCTAACATTTTTAGCGGCTTTAAGTGTCCCTTTTTTTTCACTCTGTTACATCAAGGTAATCAGTAGCGTTCGGACGTTTGTAGTTATTCCCCTTGTCTTCTTATTATAGGTCATACCCCCTCTCATTATGCTCTACGAGATCGAGACCACTTGTTTCGCTTTCTTCATCAATACGCAATACTAACATCTTATCGACAAGTTTCAACAGTATAAATGTCACTATACCTGTGTAGACGAACGTTGAGGCAATACCCACAAGTTGAACTTGCACCTGGCTCATCATATTCATACCTTCGTTGTAACCCTGGCCACTAAAGACGCCCAGGGCATCAGAGGCGAAGATACCAGCATATAGCGTGCCCAGCATACCGCCGACACCGTGCACGGGGAATACATCGAGAGAATCATCAATTTTCCAGCGCTGCTTGATTGCTTGCGTGGCGTAGTAACAGATAATACCGGCACTAAAGCCAATAACCAGTGCGCCACCGGGGCCAACAAAGCCAGAGGCTGGGGTAATTGTACCCAGACCGGCAACCATGCCAGTCACAATGCCCAGTACCGAGGGCTTGCCGTATTTGATCCATTCCATGCTCATCCATGCCAGTGAACCGGCAGCGGCAGAGATATGTGTAACCAGCATAGCCATGCCAGCGTCGCCATTGGCAGCCAGTGCAGAACCTGCGTTAAAGCCAAACCAGCCAACCCAAAGCATACCTGCGCCAGTCACCGTCATTGTGAGGTTGTGTGGAGGCATTGCCTGTTGTGGGAAGCCTTTACGGTTACCTAGTACCAGGGCTGCAACCAGTGCTCCAACGCCGGCAGTAATATGTACAACGGTACCACCAGCAAAGTCTAATAGACCCATTTCACCGAGCCAGCCGCCGCCCCATACCCAGTGGGTAACGGGCACATAAACAGCAACTAACCACAGGGCGCTAAACAGTAACATAGCACTGAAACGCATACGCTCAGCAAAGGCACCAACGATAAGGGCCGGTGTAATAATGGCAAAGGTCATTTGGAACATGGCGAATACTGACTCGGGGATATCGCCAGCCATGGAAGCTTCACCCATTTGCGCGAGGAACATATTGTCGAGATTACCGATCCAGGCGTTCATGCTGCCGCCATCGCCGAATGCCATGCTGTAACCCACGGCAAACCAGATAATGGATGCGAGGCAGGTAACGGCAAAACACTGCATAAGAACCGAGAGAACATTTTTAGACCGAACTAGACCGCCATAAAACAGTGATAGACCAGGAATGGTCATAAACAGTACCAGTGCAGTTGAAGTTAGAATCCATGAGGTATTGGCCGCGTTTAGCTCATCGGCAAAAACCTGGGTGGATAATGTAGAAATAAGAAGCGCAAGAATACCCTGAGCGACGAGTCGAGTACCAAATAACATGATGTTCCCTCTATAAATAAAGCACCAACATAGTGCGTAATAAGTAATCAACTGGCTGTAACTGCACCAGAGTTGATCAAAAAACTGCTCTGTAGGCTTTAAATGCCCACTTATGCACTATGTAAAGCAATTTGTGTGCCGCTTAATATAATTATGCACTAATCTGTTGCATGCCTGCTCCCGCGCTCTGTCTATACTCTGGATAGTGATTTAGTTTGAGCGGAGAATCCTAAGACTAATAATGATGAGCTAAAGGCTAAACTTGAAGAGCTGCGCACAGAACTGCAGACTGCATCTCAAGTTACTCCAGCCGAACGTGACCTGTGGACTAATTTGATGACTGATATAGTTAATCTGTCTAATGCAGAGGACGAAATCGAGCAGGGCTTTAGGCAAAGCCTTGAGGCAAAAGGTGCAGCCTATGAAACTGATCATCCAAAAGTTGCCTTTGCAGTGCCCCAAGTACTGGACATGTTGGCCAAAATGGGGATTTAATACCCTCCTGTGCAACCACCCCTTGCAGTATAAAAATAATCAGGTGTCCTCGTGCTTAAACTTCTATGGTTAACCCCTTTATTACTCTCTGTTCTTACCGCTTGCACATCTAATTTTGTGCCATCCGAAGTCGGCCCCAATGGGGAATACATTGGTTGGCACTGCGAGGGTGATGTGAACTCCCAGAAAGATTGGCGCTGTGCTAAAAAGGCCATGAAAGATGGTGTGCTGGTCACTACGCCCGTCAGTGACGAGTCAGTGATAGCAGAGCAGCCTCCAATAGAGGAGTCGGTACCAGTAGCCTTGCCAGCGCCCATCCATGAGACTGCGGTAGAAGAGCAGCCAATGCTGATCAATAGTGGTTTCACCATACAGCTTGGCGCCTTTGCCAATAGAGAAGTAGCGGCGTCGGTTATTGAGGGCTTAGCGTTAGAGGGTAATATTCAAATTGTTGATACTATGGTCAATGGTCAACGTTATTCTGTGGTAATAATGGGTCAATACAGTTCTCGAGAAGAGGCTGAGCTAAGCACTGGTCAATTAGCTTTACAGCAGGTCAACTATTGGATACGTTCAATGAGGTCGCTTCGTGACGCAGCCGTCCAGTAATCAGACTATTAGTCAGCGCTTACAGGCCATTATTGATTCTGACCGCCACTCGAAAAGTACTGTCACTAAAGATATTTCCGCGGTTGATTACCTGCAATTAAGCGAGCAGCTTGCCGGCCTGATTAGTGATGAGAGTGATCGTATTGCCAATTTGGCTAACTGCACTGCACTGTTGTGGCAAGAACTGGGCAATGTTAACTGGCTTGGTTTCTATCTCCTTAAGCGCAATAAACTGGTGCTTGGACCCTTTCAGGGCAAGCCGGCCTGCTCGCGCATTGATATGGGGAAAGGTGTCTGCGGTACCGCTGCACAGATGCTTAAAACGATTATTGTCGCCGATGTGCATCAATTTCCAGGGCATATTGCCTGTGATGCGGCTTCCCAGTCGGAGATTGTTCTGCCGGTGATTAGCGAGGGAAAGCTCATTGCCGTACTGGACATCGATAGCCCAGAGGTTGATCGTTTTGATCATCATGACCAGCAGGGTTTAGAACTTATTCTTCAGACTCTTCTGCCGCACCTTTAAAAAATTAGTCTGTTCGGAAAACATTATGTCTGTCGTAAAACTATTCCAACCACAGCTTATCTTCAAAGCATTTAAGTACACGGTCTATGCGTTGCTAATGCTTAATATTGCGCTGTTTTTCCAAGAGGAAATGCTGGCAACTGAGCAAACCTTTAGTCAGGGTATTAATCTGGTAGATATTGTTCAGGGCTTTGCTGCTACTATTGATACTGCGGCCTGGGTCTTATTATTACTGTTGTTCGAACTGGAAACCTCGGTGTTAGACGATGACACCTTACGTAAAATCAATGTAAAGCTAACCTTTTTAGGACTGCGCCTTTTTAGCTATGGTTTTATTGGGTATGCCTTCTACGGTTACTTCAGCAAAATGCTGCTTACCTATAATATTTCACCATTAGTTGTCGATGATCTTTGCACCTTGGTCGGGCAGGGCTATGCCAGCATAGCAACCCTCGATGAGTATCCGCTGCTCGATACCAGTAGCTGTGCCGTTCTGGCTGATCAGGCGCTGTTTCAGCTCAATGGGCAACAGATAGTGGGCAGCGCATCTGACTGGGTGGATATTCAATGGTTGGCTTGGGTTGATTTGATCAACTCAGCAACCTGGATAGCTGTTGTAGTGATCTTGGAGATGGATGTCTGGTTGCAGCTGCGCGGGCGTTTACAAGGCGGGATCCTGTCAGCAAGCAAGATTATTAAGATGGGCCTTTACAGTATACTCTTCGTCGCAGCAGCCTATTGGGGATTGCTGGGTGACTTCCTTGATTTTTGGGATGCATTTTTGTGGCTAGTTGCCTTTGTGTTTATCGAAATGAATCTATTTGAATGGCAGGCAGAGAAAAATATAGAGGCTGATGAACAGACCGCTCAAGGCGCTAGTCACTAGTGCCGTTTAATTCTCTATTATTGCCAAGATTAGCTTCGAGATACAGGTCAGCTTACCCTCTTCATTGGTGAGCCGGATTTCCCATACATGAGAGCGTCTGCCCAAATGTATGGGCTTTGCGGTGCCAATTACTAAGCCAGATGACACCGGGCGAAGGTGGGTTGCGCTCACTTCCTGACCCAGACATTTGGAGGTGGCGAAATCAATTACGTGAGCGCCTGCAGTACTGCCAAGAGTTTCTGCCAACACCACATTAGCGCCGCCGTGAACCACGCCGTACGGCTGAAAGGTTCTTGCATCAGCAGGCATTGTGCCGGTTATAAAATCATCGCCGACTTCAGTCATAACAATACCAAGATGGTCGACAATAGTGCCCTTGTTCATCTGGTCGTTCATCATGTCGATGTCGGGCGTACGGTGCCAAATACTGCTCATAAAAAATCCTTAGGCTTTCAAGCGCTTATGTTTAACTCTGGTGGGCGATGCATCATCGCCTTTGCGTTCCAAAAAGTCTTCGTGATATTGGGTGTAGCTGCCTTCGAAGAAAACGACATCGCCATTGTCTTCGTAGGCCAAGGTATGGGTAGCGATGCGATCTAGGAACCAACGATCGTGTGATATCACCATCACACAGCCGGGAAATGACAGCACGGCTTCTTCAAGGGCGCGCAGCGTCTCGATATCCAAATCGTTAGAGGGTTCATCGAGCAGCAGCACATTGGCACCCTGCTTTAAAGTATTGGCAAGATGTAAGCGGCCCCGTTCACCACCGGAAAGTTCTCCGACACGCTTTTGCTGGTCAGAACCTCTAAAATTAAAGCGTCCGGCGTAGGCCCTTGAGGAGACCTCATAGTTGCCAATTTTAAGCATATCATGGCCACCGGAAATGGCCTCCCAGACATTTTGGTTGTCATCGAGATTTTCGCGGCCCTGTTCAACATAGGCTACCTTGACTGTCTCGCCGAGGGTGACGGTGCCGCTATCCGGTTGCTCCGAGCCAGCAATCATGCGGAAAAGAGTAGATTTACCTGCACCGTTACCACCGATAATACCGACTACTGAGCCCTTCGGAATCGACAGTGATAAATTATCAATTAACAGATCGTCGCCAAACCCTTTGCACACTTTGTCGAGCACAATAACTTTATCGCCAAGGCGTTCGCCCGGTGCGATATAGATTTCATTAGTTTCATTGCGAGACTGAAATTCTTGTGAGTTAAGCTCATCAAACCTAGCCAGACGGGCTTTATTCTTAGCCTGACGGCCTTTGGGATTTTGACGCACCCATTCCAGTTCTTGCTTGAGGGCGCGCTGACGAGATTCTTCCTGTTTAGATTCAGTCGACAGGCGTCTGGTTTTAGCTTCCAGCCAAGTCGAATAGTTACCTTCGTAAGGAATGCCATGGCCGCGATCCAGTTCCAGAATCCAGCCAGCAACATTGTCGAGAAAGTATCTATCGTGAGTTACAGCAACTACAGTTCCCGAGAACTCCTCAAGAAACTTCTCCAGCCAAAATACCGACTCTGCATCCAGGTGGTTAGTAGGTTCGTCGAGCAATAACATATCGGGTCGCGACAGTAACAGTCGACACAGTGCCACACGGCGTTTCTCACCACCAGACAGCGAAGTTACATCGGCATCCCAAGGTGGCAAACGCAACGCGTCTGCTGCAACATCTAGAGCATGGTCTAAGTTGTGTGCATCCCAGGCTTCAATAATGGCCTCTAGATTGCCCTGCTTTTTGGCCAGCGCATCGAAATCAGCATCTGGGTCAGCATAGTCTACATAGACTTGCTCTAACTCTTTGAGGGCATCGACTGCCTCACGCATACCGTCTTCAACATTGCCGCGCACATCTTTGTCTGGATCGAGCATAGGCTCCTGCGCCAGATAACCAATTTTGATACCGGGCATTGCACGTGCTTCGCCCTGAATATCGGCATCGAACCCGGCCATTATTTTTAATAGGGTAGACTTACCAGAACCATTGAGACCTAATACGCCGATCTTTGCGCCGGGGAAAAAAGACAGAGAGACGTCTTTTAGAATTTGTCGTTTTGGGGGAACAATTTTGCTCACCCGATTCATTGTAAAAACGTATTGTGCCATTGAATTATTTGCCGACTTTGTAAGAATTTAACCCTGCTTAAAATCAAACGCTTGGGTGCTGAACATCTAAAGGTGCATTCTACTTGAATAACCCAGACTTACCTCTTATTTTTAATACCGCCGTCAAATAAATCAGGGAGATAATAATATTTATTATATGGACAATTATAGGTTTTCTGATCCATGGCAGACTGCTTATGGAGACCTATCAGGCGACATCATACCGGTGGCGACGTGAAGATCATGATGTCTGTGGTAACACTGATATACAGCTATTGCTTTGTTTCGCTGTATCAGTATTTTGTCAATCCAACATCATTGTCTACTAGCATCAAGTTTGGTGCACTATTTGGTTTTGTGGCGGATGTGATCGCGAGGTTTGGCAGCTATGTTTACATGCCTATTTCCCTTTTATAGCAGAGAGCTCGTTTGCGAATCATCTTATTGAATTAACAATTGCTGGTGCAATTGCGGGTTATCTGATCAAGGGATCTAATGCCTGATATAGGCATTAAGCACAGCTGACACAGAGTTCAGCTGTACTTTTAAACTATTACTGTTCCAGTTCCATTGTTTCGAATGTCATACCGGCATGTTCACTTAAACGTCCCACGAGTAAATCACCCATTGCCGTTGCTGGCGTCCAAAAACCGCCGGTCTTATCGTCAGTGGATAGGTCAAATGCTAGACACAGGCCTGCCTGAGCAAGCATCTTAGCCGTACAGCCATAGCCAGGATCGCGGTCACCGGTCACCTGAACCATCAGTTGCTGACCTTTTTTATTGCGGCCATGCAGGCGAATATCGAAGTAGCCATTAAGCTGATCTTGCAGGCTCGGGCCTTCGCCCGGCTTGGGTAGAACATACTTTTGCATCAGGTTGCGGACTGGATCAAAAATTAAGCTGCCAGCAAATGCGCCCAAACCACCTGCAATACCTAAGGCAGTGAGCCGGCCCTTGATACCCTGACCTGAAAGCATAGCTTCGCCATAGGAGAAATCTTTACCGTAGGCCATTTTAAGTAATGAGTTAGAGCGCAGAACCACTCGCGCATTAATCGCTTCCATAATAAAAGGCGCTGCCCAGGCTTGGAAATCCTCATCGAATACCGGTGCTTTAACGCTAGTCTGTCGAATCGTGTAGCGATGCTTCTCAGGGCACAGGATATAGGGGTTGCCCATCTGTTTACGCAGCTCTGGATCGGCCTTGGCGGCAACAATCATCTCGATCATGCTGGCAATGGTGCCACCGGATGCGCCGCCTTTCATGGCTTTAACACGCAGTTTTACATTGTTGAAAAACGTGCCAAAGCGCTGTTTTCCCTCTTGCTGCAAAAAGTGTACACCCAGATCAGAGGGGATTGAATCAAAGCCACAACAGTTGACGATACGTGCGCCAGACTTTTTAGCGGCTTTTTGATATTTGTCCATCATCTGCTTAATCCAGTAGGCTTCGCCAGTCAGATCGCAGTAGTCATTACCATTCTCTGCGCAGACTTTAACCAGCAGCTCGCCATACAGAGCATAGGGCCCAACAGTGGAAACGATCACTCGGGAACGCTCACACATATCTCGTAGCCCGGCTTCGTCATGAGAGTCGGCAATAATGATAGGTAGCTTTGCAGCACCTTCTCCAAGAGAGGAGCGCAGTTCAGTTAGCTTGGCTTCTGAACGGCCAGCGATGGCCCACTTAACTTTGCGTGTAAGCCCGATATGTTCGTAAAGGTATTCGGTAAGGATTTGGCCAACAAAACTGCTGGCGCCATAGATAACAAGATCAAATTTTTTAACGGCCATTGGTGTATTTTTTCCCAAATTGCTGATTTATAGTGTTCAGTCTACTTTAGGTCACTTCTACGAGCGGAATTCCCTTTATATGCTGCCTATCCTTTACTCTTTTCGTCGTTGCCCCTATGCAATGAGGGCTAGAATGACACTGTGCGGCGGCAGTATAACGGTTGAGTTGCGAGAAGTCAGTCTTAGAGCCAAACCTGAGGCAATGTTAGCCCTATCAGCCAAGGCTACGGTGCCTGTATTACAGTTATCAGATAAGACAGTGCTGGATGAAAGTTTGGATATTATGTATTGGGTACTAGCTCAGTCGGACCCAGATCAATGGCTTGACCCCACAGTAGCCGAGCGAAGCGCCAGTTTGATTGCCGAAAATGATGGCAGTTTTAAGGGACACCTTGACCATTATAAATACTGGGAACGTTATCCAGCTGACTCACAGCAAGATTATCGTGCCGCCGCAGAGGTGTTTTTGCAAAGGTTAGAGCTATTGCTCGAAGATAATAGCTATTTGTTGGGTGCTAGGGTCGGCATTACTGATATTGCCATTTTTCCATTTATACGGCAGTTCGCCTTTGTTGATAAAGACTGGTTTGATCAGGCGCCTTACCCAAGGCTACAGCAATGGTTGCAAAGCTTTCTCGAATCAGAGCTATTTATCAGTGCTATGCGTAAGCAACCATTGTGGCAAGAGGGTAATCGGGCATTATTATTTCCCTGAGCGGCGCGTCCGTTAGCTATGTGCAATCTATTTGCAGTAACTCATTTATAAAGTAAAAGGATCGAAAATGTTCGGGTTTTTTGAACGCCTGGTTGACCCCTTTCCAGCCCAGAAACCACAGCGACCGCCAAGTGGAATCTACGAATTTTGTCGTTACTACACCAGAGGTATGGAGCCCTGGTTATTGCTAATGGCTGGGCTGACAGCAATTACCGCCATTGCTGAGGCGATGCTATTTGCAATTCTAGGGCAAGTGGTCGACTGGTTGGCGTCAAGTGATCCGGCTACGTTTATCCAAGAGTCCTTGGTGCAGCTGATTGTGATGAGTCTTTTTGTACTGCTTTTTATCCCTCTAACAACAGCATTGCAGTCATTGGTTATTCATCAAACACTGATGGGTAACTTTCCTATGGCAGTGCGCTGGAATGCCCACCGCTATCTGCTTGATCAGAGCTATGGTTTTTTCCAAAACGAGTTCAGTGGTCGTATTGCTACCAAGGTGATGCAGACAGCTTTGGCCGTGCGCGACACAGTGATGAAACTGCTCAATGTATTACTGTTTGTGGTTATCTATATGATCACTGCACTGGTACTTGTAGCCAGTGCCGATATACGACTATGTCTGCCTATCGTGATCTGGCTGGGTTTTTACATTCTGGTGCAGCGTTACTTTGTGCCAAAAATGAAGAATATTGCCATGCTGCAGGCGGATGCACGGTCTTTAATGACAGGCAGGATTGTCGATAGCTACACCAATATCATCACCCTCAAATTATTTTCCCACAGCAGCCGAGAGTCTGACTATGTCAGAGATGGTATGAGTGAATTTCTCAATACCGTGCATCCACAGATGAGGCTGGTGACCAAGCTAAATGTGGTTTTGTGGAGCCTCAATATGTTGTTAATCTTTTCGACAGCAGCACTGGGTATCTATCTGTGGATCAATGGCTCAATCACTCCTGGTGCCATTGCTATCGTTATAAGCTTGGCGATTCGTCTCACCGGAATGTCGCACTGGATTATGTGGGAGATAAGCAGCCTATTTGAAAATATAGGTACCGTGCAGGATGGCATCAATACATTGTCTGTCCCCAATGCGATTACCGATAACGAGCAGGCCAAAGACCTGCAGGTAACCGAGGGCGATATCAGGTTTGATAATGTCAACTTTGCTTACAATGAAGATGGACAGGTATTTAACCGTCTAAATCTGCATATTCCCGGCTCGGAGAAAGTAGGCATTGTTGGACGTAGCGGCGCCGGCAAATCGAGTCTGGTTAGCTTAATGTTACGCTTCTATGATATTCAGTCCGGTACACTGTCTATTGATCAGCAGAATATCCGCAATGTGCGCCAGAAAAGCCTGCGCGCGAATATAGCCATGGTTACCCAAGACACCTCCCTGTTGCACCGTTCAGTCCGTGAAAATATTATGTTCGGCCGTCCTCAGGCCAGTGAGAAGCAGATGATTGCTGCAGCTAAGCAGGCGCAGGCTCACGAATTTATTTTATCTTTACGAGATAACAAAGGCCGTCGCGGGTATGATGCTCACGTTGGAGAGCGCGGTGTCACATTATCAGGCGGACAGCGCCAGCGTATTGCTATAGCGAGGGTTCTGTTAAAGGACGCACCGATTTTGATTCTCGACGAGGCGACCTCGGCGTTGGATTCAGAAGTTGAAGCTAGCATCCAGCAAAGTCTCAATGAGTTGATGCAAGGTAAAACGGTAATCGCGATAGCTCATAGGCTCTCCACCATTGCCGCGATGGATCGATTAATCGTGTTTGATGAGGGTGAAATTGTCGAGCAGGGCACGCATCAGCAGTTGATTGCCAAAAATGGTGTCTACACCAAACTGTGGAATCACCAGTCTGGTGGCTTTATTGGTTTTGAATAGCGATTGTTAAATACATACTGGTAACTAAGGTTTTATGATTTCACTGAGTAATATTGAATTACGTCGCGGCATTAAATTGTTGCTGCAAGACGCAGAGCTAGTTATCCACCCAGGTCAGCATATTGGCATTATCGGTGGTAATGGCACAGGCAAGTCGAGCCTATTTAAATTATTGCTTGGGCAGATTGCTGCCGATGCCGGTGAGCTGTTTATTCCCAAAGATTGGCGTATTGCCCATATGGCCCAGGAACTGGCCAGATCAGAACGAAGTGCCGTGGACTATGTCTTAGATGGCGATCCCGAGCTGCGCAAAATCGAAGCTGCAATTGAAAGGGCTCTGTCGGATGAAGACCATGACCGACTCGCCGTTGAATATGAAAAAATGGATATAGCCAATGGTTTTGATGCACATTCCCGTGCTGAGCAGCTTCTCCATGGGCTAGGTTTTCATCAGTCTGAGGTCGGCCGACCGGTTAATAGCTTTTCTGGTGGTTGGCGCATTCGCTTGAATCTCGCCCAGTCATTGATGAGTCCATCTGATCTACTTCTACTCGACGAGCCAACCAATCACCTCGACTTAGATGCGACGCTTTGGCTTGAGCAGTGGCTGAAATCATATCCAGGTACCTTGCTTATTATTTCCCATGATCGAGATTTTATCGATAATGTTGTTGAGCGTATCGTCCATCTCGAACATCAAAAAACCAATTGTTATAAAGGTAATTATTCAATATTTGAAAGAGTGCGCAGTGAAAGACTTGCTCTGCAGCAGGCAAGCTATGAAAAACAGCAAAAACGTCGAAAGGATGTTGAAGACTTTGTTGCGCGTTTTCGCTACAAAGCCTCAAAGGCGAAGCAGGCTCAGAGTCGCTTAAAGGAATTGCAGCGCATGGAAGACAGTGCGCCAGCTCATGTTGATTCGCCCTTTTATTTTAATTTTCCACCGTCCAAAAAAGCCAATGGAGCATTGGTTAATATCAGTCAGGCAGAATTAGGCCATGACGGAAAAATCATACTGTCCCGTGTCAATGTAGATTTACATCCAGGCACAAGAATTGGACTGCTGGGTCCCAATGGTGCTGGCAAGTCGACATTGATTAATAGCTTGACTGGGGATTTAGATTTAATCAATGGCGTGCGTGTCTATGGTGAAAACTTAAAAGTCGGTTATTTCGCCCAGCATCAGTTGGAAGTTCTAGACTTGCAGGCAAGTCCCTTCTTGCATATCCAAAGAATTAGTCCTACAGCAACAGATCAGCAGATACGTAATTTTCTTGGTGGGTTTGATTTTCATAATGATAAAGCGCTGGATCCAATCAAAGACTTTTCTGGAGGCGAAAAAGCTCGTGTTGCGCTAGCTATGATTGTTTGGCAAAAGCCAAATCTACTACTGTTGGATGAGCCTACTAACCATCTTGACTTAGAAATGCGCCATGCATTGACTATGGCCTTGCAAGGCTACCAGGGGGCGCTAGTCGTTATATCTCATGATCGTCATCTGCTGCGAAACACTGTCGATGAGTTTTATTTGGTTGCCGAAGGTGCGGTAAGAGAGTTTGATGGAGACTTAAATGATTATCAAAAATGGTTAAAAAATTACTCAAGAGTAACAGATGATATTTCACCTGTATTTATAGAGGCGCCAGTTGATAAAAAATTATCCCGTCAAGAGTCAGCAGATAAACGGAAAAAACTCGAACCTATAACTAAAAAGATAAAGCAAGTTGAATCAAAAATAGAGAAACTGCAAAAGAGTCTTTCCGATATCGAGGTTAAATTAGCTGGCGCGGATATTTATAATGAAAGTAATAAACTGCTGCTAAAGAAAGCTCTTGCAGAGCAAGCTGAGGTTAAAAGAAATCTATCAGATCATGAAGAACAATGGCTCGATTTTCAGGATCAGCTCGAATCCCTGTCTTAATTCCCTTTTTTAGACCACTATGCTTTATAGTATGATTTTAACGGATTACTAGCTGTCTAGTATTTAAGTTGATAGGATTTCCACTCGTTAAACATCTAGCTGTGGTAAAAGACATGTTTGATAAACTAAAAATTTCAGGTAGGGATTACCTAAATGCAGGTGGCGCTAATGATGCTGGCGCTAAAACTAGCGGTGTCCAATCAATCTCTTATTCGGGAGTTAGTGCAATGATAGGTCCAGGCGTAAAAATTGAAGGTCAAATTACTAGCGACGAAAATTTGGTTGTCGAAGGAAAAGTAAATGGCAGTATTATTGCTAAGAACCATGAAGTTACTGTGGGCAAATCAGGAAGCTTAAACGCAAATATAAGTGCGAATGTGGTCAGCGTTGAAGGCATGGTTAAAGGTGATATCTCTGGGGCCGAAAAAGTGGTTATCTCTAAAACGGGAAATGTACTGGGTAATATTCAGTCGCCGAGAGTGACTCTAGAAGATGGTGCTAAGTTTAAAGGCAGCATTGAAATGGATCCGGATGAAAAAATGCAATCTGAGTTACCGGTGACCTCTGTTTCTGGCTCTAATGTGCACAGCACAGAAACGGCACGAGCTGGCAAAAAATCTTCTCAGGTATAGACTTCTTAGTATGGCCTCTACCTACAATGTTGCTAGTTTAATGGGGCAGTCTGCTGCGGTCAGCAGTCAGTTGTCACAGGCCAGCTTGCCGAGCAATTTATTCCCTATGCTGTTTGAAAAGCTCAGGCTGAGTGAGCGATTGGTGGTTTTGGATATGGGGCATGCTACAGCGTCTACTGTTCAGTTTTTTAATCAGTTTAAGTGTCGCCTTAACTTTGTTGATCTCTATGCTGCTGACTTCGTAGTCAACCCGAAAGAAGATGTTAGTCATGAAGAGCTAGTGGCCCAGTTTCAAGCGGAGATTAATCTTCCGATTGGCAGCAGGCTGGATATTTGTTTGTTTTGGGACTTCTTTACCTATCTTGATAGACCTGGACTTAGAGCCTTTATTGAAGCCCTAGACCCCTACATTGATGCCGAAACTCGTGCCCATAGCCTGGGTATACTAAATGCCCGAAATGGTTTGCCCTACTACCAGTATGGGATTCGTGGGATGGATAGTTTGCGTCAGACTGAGTTGGCTGGCAGTCAGCCGCCCATTTATCCTCATTCCCAGAGAGATCTTATTAGTCTGCTCGATTATTTTGAGGTTGATAAGAGCCGGCTGATGCCCGACGGGCGTGTCGAATATTTTTTACGTGAGAATCGCAATCAGATCGCTAATCCAAATAGCTATTTTTAAAGGTTAGGCTCAGCCCTAGTTGGGGATGTGAATAACTTCCTTTGAAAACAGTATTCAGCTCATCTTCGTACCGTTAAACTGCCCTAATAAAAATAAACCATGGGGTTAGGTGATATGAAGCAGGCTATTATTATTGGTGCAAGTTCGGGAATAGGCTGGGAGCTAGGAGTGCAGTTGGCCGCCAAAGGGTATCAGTTGGGTCTGATGGCGCGTCGCGAGGAATGTTTGCAAAAACTTGCGGGCTCGTTGCCTGGTACGCATTTTATACAGATCACTGATGTATCCAAAGCGGAGCAGGCACAGGATGAACTAACTGCGCTGATTGATCTTATGGGCGATGTCGAGTTAATTATCATTAACTCTGGTGTGGGTTCGGCAGAGAAGAAGCTGGATTGGGTGATTGAGCGAGAAATGATCGATGTCAATATTCGCGGATTTGCGGCTATGTCGATTGTAGCTATGAATCATTTTGTTAAACGCGGAGCTGGCCATTTGGCGGGTGTGTCTTCGGCGGCAGCTCACTTTTCCAGCGGACTGACTCTTACCTACAACGCCAGTAAGGCGTTCGCGTCAAATTACTTAAATGGCATGCGCTCAAGAGCGGCGCGTTCTAAGCTACCTATTACAGTAACCACCATTGAACCTGGTTTTGTCGAGACGCCCATGGTTGAGGGTAGACCCATGTGGATGGCTACAGTTGAAAAAGGTGTGACGCAGATGGTGACAGGGTTGGTCAAGAAAAAGAACCATATCTATATCACCAGACGCTGGGTACTGGTGGTGCGGTTACTCAATATCACACCTAATTGGTTACTTCGTAAATTTATATAATAGGGAGCGTTCAGGATGAACATTCGACAGCTGGCACTGCTTAGCGCTCTTAAAAAAGGCATGGTGGATATGTTACCCCTGAGTTTGGCGGTGCTGCCCTGGGGTATTCTATTTGGCTCTCTGGCGGTTCAGCGTGGGTTTAGCTGGCTGGAAGCACAGATGTTCTCTGCTATTATTTTTGGCGGCGCCGTGCAAATTGTTACTGTCGAACTAATTGCCGACAATGCCTCACTGTTCACGGTCCTTTTCAGTGCATTTATTATTAGCTCCAGACATTTTCTCTATGGCTTGACCCTCAGGGATAGACTGAGCCCAAAGCCATTGCGCTGGCGATTGAGCCTTGGGTTTTTGTTGACCGATGAGCTATTTGCGCTCTCAGGTGATCGCCGTGCCTACAGGAATCGCTTTCGTCTCTATTATGCGCTGGGCGCTGGGGGCAGCTTCTATTTATCATGGAACCTGTGGACCTTTATCGGCATAGTGGCAGGCGCATCGCTGCCTGACCTCACCGAACTGGGCCTGGACTTTGCCATTGCTGCCACATTTATTGCGCTGGTCATTCCTGAAATTAAAACCCTGGCCACATTGGTTGCGGTACTGGTGGCTAGTGTGTCTTCGGTTATCTTCACCCTGTGGGGGTTTGAGCTAGGATTAGTCTGCGCCGCACTGATGGCCATGTGCTCAGGCTTTTGCATACAGAAATTGAGGGGCCAAGCATGATCCTGATAACGATTCTATTGCTGGCCTGTGTTACCTTTGGCACGCGCTATTTATTTCTCGAGGGCAACTTACCGGTGCATTTAGGTCCCAATATTAGGCAGTTACTCAGCTTTAGTGGGCCGGCCGTGCTTATGGCTATCTGTATGCCGATCCTTTTTGTGCATAATGATCAGTTCGATACTAGCCTTAGCAATCCTTATCTATGGGGCGCTATTGCTGCCACGGCAGCTGCTTATAAAACCGCTAATATTTATTGGACTGTGGGTCTGGGAATCATTGTTTTTGTGATTGCTGGCTATCAACTTTAAGCATGCGGAGGAGTATCTGCGAGAACGCGGTAGTCACTAAAAGCCCAGCCAGTAGCCGTAAAAGGGTACTGCCTTTGCGGAGCCTCCTTGCTAATATGTAAAATCGAAATGAGAGTATTTGATTATGATCCCAAGAACCCTTTATGACTCCGACCACGATATGTTTCGTGATTCCTTGCGCAAATTTATCCAAGCCGAAGGCATGCCTAACCATGAACAGTGGGAAAAAGACGGCATGGTCAGCGATGAGATTTGGCTAAAAGCGGGAGAGCAGGGCTTTTTATGTCCGATGGTACCGGAGGAATACGGTGGCGTGGGGACAGACTTTCTCTATAACTGCATAGTCAACGAAGAGATCGGCCGATCTGGTTGCACTGGGTTGGGCTGGACACTACACAATGATATTACTGTGCCCTACATTGTTCGCTACGGCAGTGAAGAGCAGAAGCAAAAGTACCTTCCCCGCTGTATCACCGGTGAATTGATCACTGCGATCGCGATGACTGAACCAGGTGCAGGCTCAGATTTGCAAGGCACCAAAACCACGGCAGTACTGGACGGGGATCATTATATTCTCAATGGTTCCAAAACCTTTATTACCAATGGCCAAAAAGCAGGTCTGGTGATTGTGGTCGCTAAAACCGACACCAACGCAGGCTCCAAAGGTATCAGCCTATTTTTAGTAGAAGCGGACTTGCCTGGATTTAGCAAAGGTAAAAATCTGGATAAGCTGGGCTTAAAAGCACAGGACACCTCAGAGCTATTTTTCCAAGACGTAAAAGTCCCCAAAGAGAACTTGCTAGGTGAGGAAGGCCGAGGCTTTATTTATCTGATGCAAGACCTACCTCAGGAGCGGCTGTCTATTGCTGTGGGTGCGGTTGCCAATGCGCGGGCAATACTTGAAGCCACAGTCGAGTACACCAAAGAGCGTAAAGCCTTTGGGACCACCGTTGCGTCGTTTCAAAATACCCAGTTTAAGCTGGCAGAACTTGTTGCCGAGGTGGACTGTGCGGAGGTGTATACCGACCGTTGTACCGAGTTGCTGCTTGAAGATAAGTTGGACACGGTAACTGCATCTAAGGCTAAACTACTGACTACCGACCTCCAGTGCAAGGTGGCCGACGAATGTCTGCAGCTATTTGGCGGCTGGGGTTATATGTGGGAGTATCCGGTGTGTCGCGCCTTTGCCGACTCGAGGATCCAGCGTATTTACGGCGGTACCAATGAGATTATGAAACTGATTATTTCACGGGATTTGATGGCGTAACCTGAGCACAGTGAAGGCTCCTGTAAAAATTCTAAATAGGCCATAAAAAACGCCCCTTAAAAGGGGCGTTTTTTATTTTCGCAGCTATACTAGGGATCCAACCGATCTAACACCTGCTGCAACTGCGTCGCACTGGGTCGTGTCTTATAGTCTTCACCAATATAGAACCACTTTACCAGCCCTTGACCATCAAGCAATATCATTGCCGGGTGGGGCAGTTCTTCGTCCCTCCGAATGCCATATAGGTCAGTGACTTTAAGACCTGCATCCGACAAAAATTGATAGGGCCGGTCCATGCGGTCGGCCATCTTTTGCATATCGGTGGCATCGTCTGGGCTGATGGCGAGTACCTGATAGCCTCGTTGCTCAAGTTCTGGCAGCGTGGTCTGAATATCCTGTAAATGACCGACGCAGAATGGACACCAGTGGCCGCGATAGAAAATCATTAAAATCTTGGCGCCGCGCAGCTCAGACAGTGCTACCCAGTCGCCATTGAGGGATTGCAGGTCAAAGTCTGGTGCCGCAATATCTATTGCCAGCTTGACGCTGGTTACATCGGTATAACCGGTCTCAGAGGTAATGGCGTCTTCTGGCACTGGTGTATTGTCGCAACTGGTTAGCAGTAACAGGACACAGGCAATAAGTAGGTACGGTTTTATCTTCATCATCTTCATTCTTGGTTGTATCAATTAAGTATTAGTCCTTGTATGAAGGGTCGATTTTTTCAATCAATCGCGTAAAGGCTTTAAATTCCAGTTCGCCTGCTGGCCCGCCCATGGCTTGCATGGCCATCAGCTGTTCGGATTTGGCCAAGACATCATCGCTAACCGGAATGCTGGGTCGTCCGGTGGAATCTGTTGCTATTTGTACTTCACAGGCGCGCTCCATGGCCCATAGATTCATAAAGGCCTCTGGGATACTGCGGCCGCCGGCCAACAGCCCATGATTGCGCAGAATCATCAGGCTTTTGTCGCCTAAATTAGCGATCAGGCGAGGCTTCTCGTCATCCATTACGGTGATGCCTTCAAAGTCATGATAGGCAATTCGGTTGTGCAGTAGTGCGGAATAAAAGTTATCGGTACGCAAACCTCCCTGAGAGCAGGCCACTGCCATGCCAGCATTGGTGTGGGTGTGGGCAATACAGTGCACATCCGGGCGCGCAGCGTGGATGGCGGTGTGAATAACAATGCCTGCTGGGTTTACAGCGTAATCGGTGTCTTCAACAATATTGCCGTCGATATCAACCTTGACCAGGTTGGAGGCCTTAACTTCGCTGTAGTGCAGGCCGTACGGGTTGATCAGAAAATGATGGTCGGGCCCTGGGACCTTGGCGGTAATATGGTTAAAGATCATTTCGCTCCAACCTATATGGTCGAAGATTCTGTAGCAGGCCGCCAGCTGGACTCGCAGTTCTTGTTCTGTCTGTGTCATGAGCTTACCCTCTTTACAAATTTGGTCAGTATTACAATCTGTGTGCCGTTTACTCGGCCTTCTATATGTTCTTCATTACTTGCTACTAATGAAATATTGCGTATTGCTGTGCCTCGTTTGGTGGTGAAACTGGTGCCTTTAACATCCAAATCTTTGATCAATGTGACGGTATCACCCGCGGCCAGTACTGCACCATTACTGTCTTTGTGAGTGACAGTATCTTCATCATCGCAACTGTCTGATTGCGCCCATGCCAGTGTCTCTCCATCCAGATACAGGATATCCAGCAGGTCTTGCGGCCAGCCTTCGGCGCTGAGTCTGGTGAGCATGCGCCAGGCCATCACCTGAACTGCTGGGACCTGCGACCACATGCTGTCATTGAGGCAGCGCCAGTGATTCGCGTCCACCTTGTCAGGATTATTGATCTGATCTTTGCAGATGTCACAGACTAATAATGACTGCTCAGTGCTGCCATCACAGTTTGGCAGTATGGCATAGGCGGACAGATTGTCGGTGCTAGTGCAGAGTTCGCAGGTGGAGCCACTGCGGGTATGGAGGTCGGTCATTGGCTATGCTGCTTATGCATTGAGTCAGCAGCTATTATAGCGGTGTTTTATTAGTTGGTATTCATTAGAGCTCTGGCTGCGGCCCATCCTGACTGCACAGCGCCTTCGAATCTGGGGCCGGCAAAAGCATCGCCGGCAAGAGCCAGTGGCGGCAAGTCGGTCGCTTCGCTCAGGAGTATGCAGGGTGCATCGTCGACGATGGTGGGTTTGCTATAGCGCCAGCCATGTACCTGATACTCTGTCACCTTGGCATCACCAAGGTAAACGCCCGCAGCATCAATGAGTCGCTGGCCAATCTCCATTCGATCATAGTTTAAATGCTCGGCACTAAAGTCACCGCTCGCATGAATAGTGACCGCCGGTATTTTAGACACGCCCTTTTGCAGATTGTCGGTAATCCAGGCAATTGGTCCATCTTCCAATGCGATCGCGCCGGGAGGTTCGATAGCCGTAGGTCCATCGAGAATAGCCATAACGGCGATACAGCTTTCATACTGTATACGATTTAGGCGAGCCTGCTTATCTGTGGGCACAGTAATCTTGCCTGTGGCGAGTAGATCAATGGTCTGAGGTACGGGTGAGGTGATCAGCATTGCCTTGGCATTGACTGTTTCGCCATTATCCAACTCAGCTAGCCAGCCATCCCCTTGCTGACCAATGCTATCTACTCTGGTGGTGCGCATAACATGGATATCTGTAGCCAGATATTTTGCGACAGCAGTCATGGTGGGTACCCCGCGATATCTTGGGTGACCATTGGGTTGGCCGGGGTAGCTGCTGTACCATTCTTCCACTACCCCTGCTTTAATCCAGCCCTCAACAGCAGCTTTAAACCTAGATTCTCTAGCGGTAAAAAATTGCGCGCCGTGATCAAAGGTGGCGGCGCCAATTCTTCGACCCGCCAAACGTCCTCCCAATCCGCGGCCCTTGTCGACCACCAATACGCTGTGACCTACCTGCTGCAGATCATTAGCTGCGCTGAGGCCGGCCAGACCAGCGCCAATAATTAAAATGTCGATGTGATGAACGATGGGCATAGTTTTGGCGACTTATTGTTTTTTAGCGTTAGATTTACAGCGCACTGAGCAATAGCGCACTTCGTCCCAGACCTTCTCCCATTTTTTGCGCCAGGTAAATGGGCGTTCACAGATGGGGCAGATCTTGCTGGGTAGGTCTGATTTTTTACGCATTGCAGGCATGGGCGGATTATCGCAGATTTTGCCGCCGTAGCGGCAATCTGTTAAGCGGCGTCTAGCGCTGAGCCGGCTAAGGTAATACGGTGCATTAATCGCGCCTGGCCCTGATAATCATTATTGGCTTGATGCCAGGTGCAGCGATTATCCCAGAATGTGACTGAGCCTGGCAGCCAGTTAAAGCTACAGGTGAACTGCGGTTGTGTCACATGGGCATAGAGTTCGTCTAATAGAGCGCGGCTCTCGGCAAAATCCCAGCCCTCAAACTGAATAGTATGGCCAGGATTTACATACAGCACTTTTCGGCCACTTTCTGGGTGCTTAATCACCACAGGATGTGTGGCATCACCCACGCGATCCATGCCGCCCAGCTGCTCGTTGAGATCTGTGAGCCGATAGAGACCGTTCTCCCCATACAGATGGGTATTTGAATGGATGGCACGCAGGCCCTCAATCTTGGTCTTTAAATCATTGGGAAGCGAATCATAGGCCGCAGCTAAATTGGCGAACTGTGTATCACCGCCAGTCTCGGGTAGAGTGCGAGCTACCAGAATAGAGCCCATGGCGGGAATAACGTCGTAGGAATGATCTGTATGCCAGCCTCCACCAATATTAGTCTGCTGAGTTTTCTCTTTGCGCACTTCAGCAATTTGGGGTGAGTCGGCACTAGTCTTGAAAAATTTGTTGACCACTATGCTGCCAAATCGATTGGCAAAACGCAGATGCTCCTGTGGTGGTAAATCCTGATCGCGGAAAAACAATAAACCATGTTTGGTAAACACGCTGCGGAGTTCGGTTAGCTCGGTATCGGTCATGGTGGCTAATTGCAGGTCGCTTACAACGGCACCGCAGTTTTCGAAAGGGGATACTTGCATGGCTATCTCTTGTTGTTTTTTATGGAGCTATTGGAGCACTTTATGGGGTAGGTGTCATCCTGAGATGTTAGGGGTCTCTTGCGGCGGGGCAGGCAATGCCCCGAAGACACTGACGATCGACTCCATGATTTTATGATTTTCAGCACTCATACAACTCGCTGCGCTCAAACAGGTATTCGCTTTATCTAAAACTTATAAAACCATAAGCGGGGTCTGACTGATCGCCAGTGTCTTCGAGACATTGCTTTGGTTTATTTAGCGAAATTTAATGTTGAGGGCTTTATCGCTCTGAATATTAACCATGAACCATGCTGACGCCAAACGCCTGTCATCCTGAACGCAATGAAGGATCTTAGCAATCTTAAACCGCATCCAATTTCACGCTATGAACTTTGTCCAGTTCAACCGTCTGCTTTACTTGCCAGAGGTCGTAGTCATTTTGCATGACAAGCCAACTTTAGGGGCTGCGGCCAAGAGCCTTGGATAGGCCCAACGCCATTTCAGGGCTGATCCCGCTTTGCGATTTCAATATGCGGTTTAAGTAGATGGTGTCACATTGAACTGTTCTGCCAGAAATCGACAGCTCAGGCAACTCGGCTGCATGTTAAGTAGCACGAACAAATTCGGCTGGATGGGGTGGGTTGTGCATAGTCATCAGTAGCGTGCTAATGCGTTTTCGTATTTCTGGAAGAATCTCTGCGGCAAACCATGGGTTGTTACGCAGCCAGATGTTATTTCTTGGGCTGGGATGGGGCAGAGGAATTTTAGTTGGCCAGTACTGGCGCCAGTCTCTAACAAGTTCAGTGACGGTCTGGTTTTTGTGACCAAAGTGATAATCATGGGCATATTTTCCAATTACCAATGTGGTTTGAATATTGGGTAGCTGCGCCAATAATTTGGCTCGCCATGTGATCGCGCACTCAGGTCGCGGTGGTAGGTCACCTGATTTACCCCTACCCGGATAACAAAACCCCATAGGCACAATGGCAAACAATTCGGAGTTGTAAAACTGCTGAGAGGTTACCCCCAGCCATGACCTTAAGCGGTCACCGCTGGGATCATCAAAAGGTATCCCTGAGGCATGCACCCGCCGCCCCGGTGCTTGACCAACGATAAGGAATTTGGCTTGGTGGTTAACTTGCAATACTGGCCGCACTCCATTAGGAAGCTTGGGCAGACACAGTTGGCAGTGTCGGATTTCCTCAGATAATAGTGGCAACGACATCATTAGTCTTTGAGCGCTTCTTCACGCTCACGCATATATTCATCGTAGGTTTGTGTGTGCTCCAAAAATTTCTGGTCTGCTGGCGGCGGCTGGTTTCTTCACTTTAATTGTTCGCTAGATTGTCGAGAGTTAAAAACCCCTTTAGCACTGCATCCGCACAGTACCATCAGGGGAACTACTAACGCTATTGAGTAAGTGTTCATTGACTTTCCTTAGTCATTACAAAATATGTATGGCGTCCTTGCTTCGGAGATATTTACTTATCAAGGCTCCAGATGCCCGAGCCGCGCACTGCAATAAATAAAAATGCAAAGCAGTAGAGTGCAGCGAGCTCTCCACCATTTAACATGGGGTGAATATTATTTAAGCCGTGAACCATCCAGTACGCTACCGCCATAGTGCCACTGCAAATAAAGGCCGCTGGTCTGGTGAATAAACCAATCATAACCAATATGCCCCCCACTACTTCGATAGTGCCGGCTGAATACATTAATGGGTTTAGCGGATAGGGAAACTCTTTTGGAAAATCAAACAGCTTTTGTGCACCGTGCCAGATAAATAAAAACCCGGTAACAATTCTGAGTAGCGCATAGGCCTGATCTTCACGCCCATTTAACAGGTTGTCTAGAAACTTCATTTTGTACCCCTTATTTTAGTTTTATCGAAACTACCCTTTGTTTTATAACAGTATTTGGGGTGTTATGTCATCACTTAATAAATTGTGCCCATACGCCCAGTGGTTGCCAGATTTTGTCCAGATCCAGTTTTGCAGTGGTGGCGTCCTCTTTAAGAATATCCCGGCGGTAGCGAAATAGGAAAGCAGATACGCGCATGTTGGCGGCACAGTGAAGCCAGATTTTCTTATTTTTTGACTGCGCCATCGCATCAATAAAAAGTCCAAATGTACGTTCCGACGGCTTAGAAAAATTAACTGGTATATGGACATAGTTCATAGCTAACTGGTTCATCACGGCGGCCTCATCTCGCAGAGAGTTCTCGGTATCATGCGGGGCTAGATTAATCACTACATCAAACCCAGCGGCCTTGATGCTCGCGAACTGCTCTTCGGTGGGTTGCCCAGACGTAGACAGCTGGCCGCTAATGGGCAGGTAGTTAAAGGTGCTGGATAGAGATTTGCGGGTAAAGCGATGGGGGCTGTATTTGTCAGCCAGGGTAAACAGATACCCCAGCATGGTTTTTACTGTTTTGGTCTTGGCGCTCAGCTCTGAGCCCCGGCCGTTTTTAGGGCAGCCACATAGTCGCCGCCATGGCCGTGCTGATTGGCGATTTGCACTAATGTGCGGCCTTCTGGGTTGGCAGCATTCAGGTCGTGGCCCGTCTCGGCAAAGAATCCTAGAAAGGTAGTGAAATTATCAATATTCATGCCGCGGTAAGCCTTTTCCAGCAGATGAAAATCGGTGCTTACACCTGCGGGTGCCTCATAATTCAAGAAGCTTTTTACACGCTCATCATCAAACACTTCGCCGAGAACTTTTTGCTTATCTTTCTTGAGTGACATGATCTTCCTTAAATTTTTAAAGTAATTCGTTAAGTTTTTTGGCTAGTATTTGATTGACCTGCTGGGGGTTGGCTTGGCCCTTCGAGGCTTTCATAATCTGGCCCATAAACCCGCCCAACTTTTTCTTGCGCTTGGCTTCGTCGGTATTGATATAGTCATCTACCATCGCCTGATTGGCTGCCAATACATCGGCGACCATCTGTTCTAATGCGCCGCTGTCGGAGACCTGCTTTAGGCCACGCGCTTCAATAATTTCATCGGCGCTACCTTCGCCAGCCCAGATCCCTTCGAACACTTCTTTGGCCATTTTTCCGGAGATGCTGTTATCGGCGATACGCGTAATGAGGCCTGCTAGCTGTTCTGCACTTACTGGGCTATTGGCAACGCTGAGGTCTTCATTGTTCAGGCGCGCCGCCAACTCGCCCATGGTCCAGTTGGCGGCTAACTTGGCGTTATTGCAGGCTGAGGTAACCGCTTCAAAGTACTTGGCCATCGCGGCGTCGCTGCTAAGTATTCCCGAATCATAGTCTGACAGGCTGTACTGCTCAGTAAAACGCGACTGACGAGCGTCTGGTAGCTCTGGCAGGTTACGGCGCAGTTCGGCGACCTGTTCGTCACTAACGATAACTGGCAGCAGGTCGGGGCAGGGGAAGTAGCGATAGTCGTTGGCTTCCTCTTTGCTGCGCATGGAGCGCGCAATTTTGGTTTCTCCGTTGTATAAACGGGTTTCCTGCGCGATAGTACCGCCGTCTTCAATTACGTCAATCTGGCGTTCGACTTCTCGCTTGATAGCTTCTTCCATAAATTTAAACGAGTTGAGGTTTTTGGTTTCAGTTCTGGTACCCAGAACGTCACTGCCGCTGGGCTTTACGGAGACATTGACATCGAAGCGCATGCTGCCCTGAGACATTTCGCCATCACATATTCCCAACGAGGTGACAATACTGTGAATTTTTTTGGCAAAAGCGATCGCTTCTTCGGCATTACTCATGTCTGGTTCGGATACGATTTCAATGAGCGGTGTGCCGGCGCGATTTAAATCGATACCGGAAAACTTGCTGCTAAAGTTGCCTTCATGAAGCGATTTTCCGGCGTCTTCCTCAAGATGGGCATGGTGGATACGCACATTTTTTGTGCTGCCATCGGCGAGCTGTATCTCGACATTGCCGCGACCCACAATAGGCTTTTCTAACTGCGTGGTCTGGTAACCCTTGGGTAGATCCGGGTAGAAGTAATTTTTGCGCTCGAAAGCTGAGACTTGGCCAATCTCTGCATCAACAGCCAGACCAAACATAATGGCGTAATTAACAGCCTGTTTATTGAGTACTGGCAGGGTTCCGGGCATAGCCAGATCAATGGCACAGGCCTGAGTGTTGGGCTCGGCACCAAAGGCGGTACTGGCGCCAGAAAATATTTTGGTTTTGGTGGCTAGCTGCACATGAATCTCTAGCCCGATTACTGTGTCCCAATTCATGAGGCGACTCCTTCTGGCGCTAAATCATGCCAGTCGGTGGCCTGTTGGTATTGGTGAGCGGCATTAAGAATGCGTGCTTCATCAAAGTAGTTGCCAATAATCTGCAGACCGACGGGTTTGTTATCTACCATGCCGCAGGGGATAGACATGCCGGGCAGGCCTGCCAGGTTGGTGGCGATGGTATAGATATCTTCCAGGTACATAGCCACTGGATCATCACCTTTGGAGCCAAATTTAAAGGCTGGTGATGGGCAGGTGGGTCCCATAATAAGATCGACACTGTCGAAGGCGTTGGCGAAATCTTGCTGAATCAGCTGGCGCACCTGCTGGGCTTTACCGTAGTAGGCATCGTAGTAGCCGGCAGACAGGCAGTAGGTGCCGATAAGAATACGCCGCTGCACCTCTTCGCCAAACCCTTCTGCGCGGCTGCGGCAGTACATGTCTTGTAAATCACTGGGGTTCTCACAGCGATAGCCATAGCGCGAACCGTCGAAGCGTGACAGATTGGCGGAGGCCTCTGCTGGTGCAATGACATAGTAGGCTGGCACTGATAGCGCTGAGTTGGGCAGGCTGATTTCTATCAGTTCTGCACCCTGAGCTTCCAGTTTGGCCAGTGCTGTGCGAACAGCGTCTTCGGTGCCTGGGTGCAGGCCTTCGGAGAAATACTCTTTTGGCACACCGATACGCAAATCTTTGACTGAGCCGTTCAATGTTGCTGTGTAGTCTGGTACTTCGCGATCAATACAGGTGGAGTCTTTGTCGTCATAACTGGCCATGCAGTTCAGGAGTAGGGCGCAGTCCTCTGCGGTACGAGCCATTGGCCCGCCCTGATCAAGGCTTGAGGCAAAGGCAATCATGCCCCAGCGCGACACACGCCCATAAGTCGGTTTAATACCGCTTACACCGCACAGTGCTGCGGGCTGCCGAATGGAGCCGCCAGTATCTGTAGCTGTGGCACCAGGTGCTAGTCTCGCTGCAACAGCAGCTGCAGAGCCACCAGATGAACCACCGGGCACAGAGTCAGTGGCCCAGGGGTTTTTCACCGGGCCATAGAAACTCGTTTCATTGGATGAGCCCATAGCAAACTCGTCCATATTGGTTTTCCCTAGTACTACAGCCCCAGCCTGTTCGAAATTCTCGACGACGGTGGCGTTGTAGGGTGGGGTAAAGTTGTCCAGCATCTTAGAGCCACAGCTAGTACGCACGCCGTTAGTGCAGAAAATATCTTTATGCAAAATGGGCACACCGCATAAATCTGGGGCATTGCCTGCAGTAAGGCGCTGGTCTGCGGCGGCCGCGGCTTTTAGCGCCTGCTCGGCAGTAACTGTAATCACTGCGTTGTAAGCAGGGTTAAGGTTGCCAATACGATCTAGAAAGTGCTGGGTTAATTCAACACTGGTGAATTCTTTGCTCTGGAGCCCTTTGATAAGCTCGGCAATGGTGAGGTTATGCATTTGATCTGGGCCCGCTTATTCTATGACTTTGGGCACTAAAAATAGGCCGTCTTCGGTTTCTGGCGCTGTGGCCTGCAGCGCATCGCGCTGATTGAGTTCGGTAACTTCATCTTCACGCAGACGCTGGGTGGCCTGCATTGGGTGAGACATGGCCTCTACGCCCTCAGTATTTACCGCTTGCAGCTGATCTACCAGATCTAAAACGCTACCCAGTCGCTGTGATACTTCGGCAATGGTGCTTTCATTGATTGCAATACGCGAAAGTGTTGCCAGTTTCTCGATTTCTTGTCGTTCGATACTCATTATTTTGCCTGTTTATTTGTCGGTCTATTGGCATGCCTGACTGCATGTCTCTCATTTACTAAAAGAGGTTTTGTGCAGCAAATGCATGTTACAGCAACTGGCGTGGTTAGGCGAAGGTCTACAATGGGCAAATACAGCCATTTCATGGGGTTTTTGGGCCTTTTTTACTTGATTTAACTCAGATGTAGGAAGTTTTGTTCAAGATCAGCTAGAATCCCTGCCAATTATAAGAAAACAGTGTGCTGGCGCTTGATCTGGCCCCTTAGCGCTGTTAAATTTCGAAGCTTAATTTTGAGTTGCTTGTGCCATTGTTCACGAGCCGCCACTGAGGATGAATTGTTGATGTTGTTTAAAAAAATTCGCGGCTTTTTCTCCAGCGATCTGTCGATTGACCTTGGAACTGCAAATACCCTGATATATGTGCGTGAAAAGGGCATTGTCCTTAACGAACCCTCTGTGGTTGCTATTCGCCAGCATTTGGGTCAAAAGATTGTTGAAGCTGTGGGTGTCGATGCCAAACGCATGTTGGGTCGTACTCCAGGCAATATCACTGCGATTCGCCCGCTCAAAGATGGTGTTATTGCCGATTTCCAAGTGACTGAGAAAATGCTGCAGCACTTTATCAAAAAGGTCCATGCCAAGAGCCTGGTACCCCCTAGCCCCAGAGTGCTTATCTGCGTGCCCTGTATGGCCACTGAAGTTGAGAAGCGCGCGATTAAAGAATCTGCTTACAGTGCTGGTGCGCGAGAGGTATTTTTGATTGAAGAGCCAATGGCTGCTGCTATTGGTGCTGGACTGCCAGTCGAAGAGGCCGTGGGTTCAATGGTTGTGGATATCGGTGGCGGTACTACTGAAATCGCAATTTTGTCTCTCAATGGTGTGGTTTTCTCTGATTCGGTACGTATTGGTGGTGACCGTTTTGATGAGGCTATTGTCAACTTTGTCCGTCGCAAGTACGGCAGTGTGATTGGTGATACCACAGCTGAGCGTATTAAAATGGAAATTGGTGCAGCTTATCTGGCCAAAGAGGTGCGCGAAATTGATGTGCGTGGCCGCAACCTTGCCGAAGGTGTTCCCAAGAGCTTTACCCTGACCAGTGATGAAATTCTTGAGGCACTGCAAGAGCCTCTGGCTGGCATAGTTCAAGCGGTAAAGCGTGTGTTGGAACAGTCTCCTCCTGAGTTGGCGTCAGATATTGCTGAAACTGGCATTGTCCTAACCGGCGGTGGTGCTCTGTTGCGAGATCTTGATCGCTTGCTCACCCATGAAACTGGCCTGCCAGTTATTTTGGCCGAAGAGCCACTGACCTGCGTTGCTCGTGGTGGTGGTGAAGCACTGGAGATGATGGATAACAGAAGACTGGATACACTGACTTACTAATCATCAATACCAGCCAGGTGTTGGTAGTTTTTCGGGAGTGGATTTATTAAAAGAGTTTTTGCTAAATCATCCTCTCCGATCCGAAAGCTTCTGATCGTCAGCCTTATTGCGTTCGGTCTAATGGCTGTCGACAGTTACACTACCTTGCTCAGCCCTGCTTATAAAATCGTCGACAATGCTGTTCGCCCCCTCTATTGGCTAACTAATATCCCCAGTCGTGTTCAGGAATGGGGAAAAATAAGCGGTACTTCCAGAGCTGATCTCGAGAAAAATAATATTCGCCTTGAGCAAGAGAGCCTGATTCATCGCGGGCAGTTGCAGCGAATGTCTGAGCTGGCCGCCGAAAATCTGCGCCTGCGTCAACTATTAAACGCTACCGAACTACTCATGGACAGTGTTTTGGTCACTGAAGTTATCGGCGTTTCCCCCAGCCCTCAGGGACATACCGTTACTATTGATCGTGGTCGCGATGACGGTGTCTATGTGGGTCAGCCTCTGCTTGATGCAGAGGGCCTTATGGGTCAGATCATTTCTGTTTACGGTGGCCACAGTGTGGCGCTTTTAATCACTGATAGCACCCATGCGTTGCCGGTACAGGTTCTGCGCAATGGTGTTCGCTCAATTGCTGAGGGTACATCTGATTACAATCGCATGACATTGAGATTTGTTTCGCCTACCGCTGATATCGTTGAGGGAGACCAGCTGGTAAGCTCTGGTTTGGGTGGGCGCTTCCCCGTGGGTTACCCCGTTGGCACTGTAGCTAGTATTGCGCAAAAGCCCGGTGCAATATTTGTCGACGTCGAGGTTGACCCTTCAGCAGAGCTCGATAGGAGTCGACACCTGCTTTTGGTTTTCACCTCAGGTAGCGACCGAACTCGTGTTCTTAAATGAAGCCGGTAAATTTTACTGGGCCTATGATAGCCTCATTAATTATTGCCGCTATCTTTCAGCTTTTGCCCGCGTCTGGTGATTGGATTCTATGGAGGCCAAATTTCCTCTTAATGGTCACTATTGCATGGATACTCTATGTGCCAACTCAGTACGGCATTGGCTTTGCTGCTGCCGTGGGCCTGTTGGCTGACACCTTATTTCGTACCATTCTCGGCCACTATGTGCTGGTATTTGGGCTCTGTGGCGCTGCGGCCTATCTGCTCAGTCGCTGGTTAACTTATTTTTCGATATTTCACCGAATGTTTTTGGTGCTGGTGCTAGTGATTTTTGCTGAGTTAGTTCAGGCCATGTTGTTTTCGGTTTGGGATATCCCAATGACCTTAGGCCACCTTCCGGCTATTGGCCTTACGTCGGCACTTTTGTGGCCACTGATCGACATACTCATTGCCCGAGTTAATTTGTACTATCGCTAAAGGTTTTTTGCGTGTCTCTATCTCTTCTAACATCAAATGATCTGGCAGATGCTGACCTGATATTGGCATCGGCGTCGCCGCGTCGCAGTGATCTACTACAGCAGATTGGCGTACGTTTTACGGTGGCCGCAGAGGATATTGATGAGAGTCAATGGCCTTCAGAGTCAGCAGTTGATTATGTCGCGCGGCTTGCTGTGGAAAAAGCTCAGGCTGGTTGGCATCGCCATACGCCAAAAATACCTGTACTCGGCGCAGATACTATTGGTCTGTGGAATGATAAGATTTTTGGCAAGCCGGCAGATTGCGGTGAGGCTGTCGCCATGTTGCAGTCGTTGTCAGCCTCCACTCATCAGGTTTTATCGGCAGTAGCCATCGTTAACGCGCACGGATCGGAGGTGGCCGTTTCGAAAACTTCGGTTACTTTCCGCACAATCCCCGTAGATGAGTGTCTAAAGTACTGGCAAACCGGGGAGCCGCAGGGCAAAGCTGGTGCCTATGCCATTCAGGGTTTTGGCGCAACCTTTGTTGCCCACCTTGAAGGGAGCTATAGTGGAGTCGTTGGGTTGCCTTTGTTGGAAACGCAGCGGTTATTAGAGAAATTTAATGTGCCGACTTGGCAACAGTAAAATTCTAAAAAAGCGTTACAGCTAATAATTGGAAACCCGTATGAACCGAGAAATTCTAATCAATATTACTCCGATGGAAACTCGCGTAGCCTTGGTTGATAACGGTGTGCCTCAAGAAATTTCAATCGAACGTAATCAAAGAAGCGGTCTGGTTGGCAATATTTATAAAGGCAAAGTAGTGCGCATACTGCCTGGTATGCAGGCTGCGTTTGTCGATATAGGTGTTGAGCGTGCCGGCTTTCTGCATGTTGATGACCTGGTTGCTAGCAAGCCTAAAAACAAGGGTGAGCCGGGAGAGTCAGAGAGTCCCGCAATTCAGGACCTTCTCCACGATGGTCAAAAAATACTGGTGCAGGTCATCAAGGATCCTATTAACAGCAAAGGCGCCCGACTTACGGCGCAGCTTTCGGTTGCTTCCCGCTATCTCGTCTATATGGATGGTGGCGAGCATATCGGTGTTTCTCAGCGTATCGAAGATGAAGACGAGCGCGAGCGCCTTAAAGCGGCAATAACGGCCACAATTGAAGAGTTGGATGCTGCTGAACCGCTAGTCAAACGCAAAAAAACTGCGATTGAAATCCCTCAGCGTTGTGGCGGTTATATTTTGCGTACAGCGGCAGAGGGTGCAAACGACGATGAGCTGCGTGTTGATGTACGTTACCTTCAGCGCGTCTGGCAGCATTTGATGGAAGTAAAGGCAGAGGCTGCGGTGCCTAGCTGTCTCTATGAGGAACTTCCTCTGTATAAACGCGTATTGCGCGATATGGCTAGTAGTGAAGTTGAAAAAGTACTGGTCGACTCAAGGGAAGTACTAAATCTATTAGTTAAATTTGCCAATAAATTTAGTCCTGAAATAGCTAACTTGCTTGAGCATTATCCGGGTGAGCGACCATTATTTTATCTTCATGGTATTGAAGACGAAATTGCCAAGGCACTGCAGCGCTCGGTAATGCTAAAGTCTGGCGGCCATCTGGTGATTGACCAGACTGAGGCCATGACCACAGTCGATGTGAATACGGGTGCCTTTGTGGGTCATCGCAATCTTGAAGAGACTATTTTTAAAACCAATCTTGAAGCGGCAGCGGCTACCGCTCGACAAATGCGCATGCGTAATCTGGGCGGTATAATCATTGTTGATTTTATCGATATGCAGAATGCGGAACATCGCCGGCAGGTATTGCGAACGTTTGAAAAAGCGCTGGATAGAGATCGCGCTCGAACTACGATTTCTGGTGTGACTGAATTGGGTTTGGTGCAAACTACGCGTAAGCGCACCAGTGAAAGTTTAGGTCAGGTACTCTGCGAAGTCTGCCCCACTTGCGACGGGCGTGGTTCAATTAAATCCGCTGAAACAGTGAGCTATGAAGTGCTGCGAGAAATTCTCCGGGTTGCCCGTGCCTATGAGTGCGAGCAGTTGCGAGTATTGGCATCGCCTGCGGTAATAGATAGATTATTAGATGAAGATTCTGCACAGGTTGCAGATCTTGAAGCGTTTATTGGGCGTTCTATTCAGTTTCGGACTGAAGATGTGTTCGCCCGTGAACAGTTCGATATTATTCCTGTTTGAGTTTACATAATGGCCGACAGTAGAATTAAAAAAATCGTTAAGTTAATTAGTCGTTGGCTGTGGTTGAGTGCTGCAATGTTAATTATCGGTACGGTTATTCTGGTGGTTATAGGGCGCCAGACAATTAGCAGTGTCGATGAGTTGCGCCCTGCTATACAGCAGCTTATTGGCGACAGTACAGGTATGCAGGTCAGACTTGGAGAATTGCAGGGCGAGTGGCCGAGGCTGATTCCAGTAATCGATATTGAAAAAATTGAAATTATCAGTGAGGGGCAAACGCCAGTAATTGTGCTTGATCATGGCCGTGCTGAACTCGATTTATTTAGTAGCCTAAAATACCTGAGTCCAATATGGCGTGAACTGGTGGTGGATCAGCTGGCCATTACAATGGTTGAGGATGAGTCAGGTCGCTGGAGTTTGAAGGGCCTACAGGGCAGTTCCAGCACAGATTTAAAAATTATTTTAGAGCCACTTTTTTATAGTCGCCTGATACGTCTGAGGTTAGCACTGATTGATCTTGAGTTTTTTTCAGGCAAAAAAATACAGGTGCGTGGCGATGAAGTAACATTGGAGAATGATGACGATTTTCATCGCGCTGAACTATCAGTGCGACTATCCGATCAAGGTATTCCGGCCTATGTTCTGATGGAGGGCCAGGGTGATCCCTCTGACCTTGAATCCTTTCATGCAGACGGATATTTCCGCTTAGATAACTTCAATATCTCCAATCCAATTGTGGAGCTTTCTCAATCGCTGCTGCCTGAATTATTCGATAACCTGTCAAGTTTTAAAGCCAATGCTAGCGGTGAAGTCTGGTTTGATATTCATCCTGGGGGTTCTCTGGACTTTGAAGGTGATCTTGCAATTACCGAAATACCGTTGGACTGGCTGGCCGATGTCCCACCTATTCAAAATCTTAGTACTGCACTCACTGGTTGGTTTACCTCTGGTTCGGATTGGGGCGCTAGACTACAGGGCTTCGATTTCGATTGGTCCGATGCTGATATTGAGCCGCTCGATCTGGTCTTTAATCAGCGTCTGGGGTCGCGCTGGCAGGATTTTGATATCTCAGTGAATCAGTTAGATGTCACCGTGCTATCTGATCTGTTGCGAGAGACCAAAGTTCCCTCCGCGAAACTATTGAAGGCGATTGACGAGCTGCGGCCTCGCGGTGATCTAAGTGCCTTAACGTTGGGAAAAAATGAAGCTGGCTATTATGCCTCAGCCAATTTGGATAATATTTCTGCGCGCCCCTATAAGGGGGCCCCAGGTATAAAAAATATTAACGGTTATCTGGAAGTGCAGGGTTCAGGCGGCTTATTCCATCTTGCTGATAGCGATGGCTTTGAGGTGTTTTTCCCCAAAGTATATAAAGATTATCTGCACGTCGAAAAGGCTGAGGGCACGGTCTATTTGGACTGGCACCCGCAGACAAGTATGCTAACTTCTCGCAGTACACCAATGAAAACTACAGTTGATGCTGGCACCTCTAATATTATGTTTTCAGTGGAACAGCAATTGCCTGCTAATGGCCTTGCTCCAGAGGTTAATTTAATAGTTGGTGGCCGCGATCTTGATGCCGCTTTTATAGATAAATATCTGCCATACAAAACCCCAGCGAGCCTGTCGAAGTGGCTTAAAACTGCTGTACTGGGTGCCAATGTGCAGGAATTGGGTATGTTAGTGCGCACTGGGCCGCCGCGTAATAATGTTAGGTCCAAAACCACCCAGCTTTTATTTAAAACGGAAAATACCGACGTGGACTACCATCCTGACTGGTTGGGTATTCGCGATGCGGATACGCTGGTGTTAGTTGACGACGCCTATGTTGAGGCAGTGGCCACGGCAGGAACAGTTGGTGGCGCCAAAATTTTACGGGCAGACGCGGTAATGGGCGACCCTGCGGTTGGCATGCAAATCTTGGCTGTCGAGGCGCAGGTGGAAACTGGGTTGGGTGAGGCCATTGATCTTCTTGCTCAGTCGCCACTTCGCGGTCGAATTGGTCCCTTGGCCGGCTGGCAGTATACGGGGAATGCTGATGCACAGTTGCATTTGAAAATCCCATTAAAAAAGGTTGCCGGCAAAACCGTTGCGGGAGACTACCAGATAAGTACCAACCTTAATCGCGGATCACTGACTATACCCAATACCTCGATCGGTTTTAGCCTGCTTGAAGGTGAATTAAATTTCTCGATAGCCGATGGTTTGTACTCCGAAACTATAAGTGGCGAGTTTTGGGGGCAACCTTTAAAAGCTAAATTATTTAAAACAGGTAATCAACAAAAGGTTGCTTTCACCACCGAGGTCCAACCTAAGAACCTTAGCCGGCTGGTTGAGTTTCCCTGGACTAAAGTACTGACCGGCGCTATCCCGATTGAAGGGCTATTAAGCATCAAGGCAGCAGATGATCCGGGAACTCCAGTGACGCTTCAGTTGGTTAGCCAGATGCAAAATTCTGAGATCAGGCTACCTCGGCCATTGGGTAAAGCGGCGAATGAGCCTCGGGCCTTGGATATAACTCTGCATTTTGATCCGAATTTCAAACGGCTTGAAGGTAGTATTGGTGATCAGCTAGTCACTGATTTGCGTTTTAATCAGACTATGCTCACCCATGGTTTGGTGAGTTTTGATCGTTCCGTATCAGTCCCAGAGGAAGGTGAGCTATTGGTTGCTGGTTTTCTATCCACTACAGATTTGAATCTTTGGGATCCGGTAGTTGCTCTGTTCGCAGGACGGTCAGGCGGGCAGGAAGTATCTTGGGAGCCAGTGTTTGATTTGCAGTTTGATCAGTTGGATTTGGCCACTTTTAAAGTAGCTAATATAGCGGCGCAGATTAGACCGGCAGGCGAAAAAATTAATATAGCGTTTACCAGCGATCTTGCCGATGGAAACTTAGCACTACCCTATGATGATAGCCTTATTCCTGACGTTCAACTATCTAGGCTCAGTTTGCCGAGTACTTTACTCGAACAGAAAATTGGTCAAAAAGGCATGGATCCCCGCACCTTTTTTGCAGTCGATTTCTCTGTGGACTCACTGACTATAGGAGATAAGGATTTGGGCGCACTGGCCTTTGAATTGCGCCCTGAGGTTTCCGGAGCAGCTTTTAATACTATTGTCGGCGATGTGTTTGGTCTCAGACCTGGATTGTTTGAGGAGCAGCCAGATACTGAGTTTTTCTGGAGTTACGACGGCGGAAAATATTCTAGTCGTCTGATCGGCCCTGTTGGCGTGGACAATATCGGCGATTTATTTTCCGGCTTAAATATCCCCAAGGTAATGGACAGTAAGTCTGGCAGCGTAGTTTTTGATTTATCCTGGCAGGATCAGCCTTGGAAAATTACCAAGGAAAATATTACTGGTGATTTTCAGATTAATTTACAGGATGGCAGCTTTTATACTTCAACTGGCGGTGCTGGTGCCGCGCTGAAATTAGTCAGCCTATTTAATTTTGCCAACTGGTTAAAACGATTACAGCTAGACTTTTCTGATGTCACCAGCCAGAACCTCGCCTATAACGACCTGGTGGGTACCCTCCGTTTTGAAAACGGAGTTGCCCGTTTACTTGACCCCCTTAGGATGAAAATGCCCTCTGGCCGCATGAATATGGCGGGTGATTTTGATTTGGTCAATGAGCAAGTCGATGCACAGCTTGTTGCTACCCTGCCTGTAGCGACAAATTTACCCTGGGTAGTGGCCTTGCTCGGCGGTGTGCCCGCGGCGGCGGGAGTTTATCTCACGAGTAAGTTGGTTGAAAAACAGGTAGATCGCCTATCCAGTATTAGCTATACATTATCTGGACCGTTTGATGACGTTGAGGTAGCAGTCGATAGGATTTTTGCTGCAGAACTAAAGGCCACAGAATAAAATAAGCTGCCGAATAAAAGAGACTGAAGAACAGCAGGTAGAGTAAAAGACAAGCCTGCATTACCAAAGGGTGACTTTTATGAGTAATACTATTAGTGTCGCGGCGATTCAGCTCAAGCCTGCAGGGTCTATAGATGAGAACCTTGCTAATGCTGCAGCACTCCTCTCCGAAGCGGCTGCTGCTGGCGCCCAATTAGCGGTGTTGCCTGAAAATTTTGCCCATTATGGCCAGTCTGATTTTCTAGCTATAGGTCGCGCAGAATCTGAAGATAACGGCTTGGTAAGGCAGTTTTTATCACATCAGGCCAGCACAAATAGACTCTGGCTAGTGGGAGGTACATTGCCGGTTGCTGGGCCGAAACCCAGGCCTTTTGCTCGTTCCTTTCTATTTGACCCTCAGGGTAGCTGTGTTGACGAATACGATAAAATTCACCTATTTGATGCCGATGTCGATGCGCAGACTGATTCCTCTCAAAGCTGCTATAGAGAGTCAGATGACTTTGCCGCTGGAACTCGTGTGGTGGTAGCTACAACCGCGTTGTGTAAACTGGGTATGACAGTCTGCTATGACCTTCGGTTTGCAGAGCTATACCGAAAATTAGCGATTGCTGAAGCTCAGTTAATTACGGTACCTGCAGCCTTTACTGCTGCGACGGGCAAGGATCACTGGCAGGTGCTATTGCGCGCTCGGGCCATTGAGAATCAGGTATTTGTGATTGGTGCCAATCTAGTTGATCAAGCGCATCCAACGCGCGGACTCTGGGGTGGCAGTGCAATTATTGACCCATGGGGCACTGTACTAGGCTGTCTGGATAATGATGAAGCTGGAGTGGTGGTGGCTGAGATTGATTTGGCTTTGATTGATGAGCTGCGCGCCAAGATGCCTATGAGTCAACATAGAAAGCTATAGGTCCCATGAATAGGATTCTTTGCTGGTTATTCTGCAAGGCTTCTTATATAGCTAAAGATTTTGCGGCTGGCTGTCGGGGCTTTTTTTAGCTCAATTTCGCGATTGGCTTGGCGCTGCAGATTGCGTAGCTGTTGCCGATCACCTTCGGGATAGGCGTGTATAAAGGCTTCGATGCCGCCGTTACCCTCTTGAATAATACGATCACGCCAATCTTCCAGCTGCTTAAAATGCTGGCGATAGGTCTGCGACTGGTGGTCCATCATATCCAGCGTTTCCTGAATAACATCGGTATTTGAGATACGCATCAGCTTGCCGATATATTGCAGATGGCGACGCTTGGCTTCGCGGCTCTTTAAGCGCCGCGCCTCATAGATGGCGTCTTTAAGATTCTCGGGGAGATCGAATTTTTGCAACTTGCCCTCAGGCATTTCCACTAGTTGCTTTCCCATTTCTTGCAACGCATGGCTGTCCCGCTTTAGCTGGGACTTGCTGGGGCCGTCGTAGTCGGGATGTTCGAGTTCTTCAGTCATCAGATAAGAAATATCGCAGCTAGGCCTAAGAATGATACAAAACCTACGATATCAGTGACCGTGGTAAGAATGACCGAGCCCGCCAGGGCTGGGTCTATATTGAGTGAACGCAATAGAACCGGTAACAATGTTCCGGTTAGGGCGGCGGCCATTAAGTTGATTGCCATAGCCAGACCAATAATGGCTGCCATGGTCCAGTCATCAAACCACAGGGAGACTACTGCACCCACCACGAGTGCGTAGAGCAGGCCATTTAATGCGCCAACGGTAAATTCTTTACTCAGCAGCCAGCTTAGATTACCGCGCTCGATCTGTCCTAGTGCCATGCCGCGAATAACCACTGTAAGTGTTTGGCTGCCGGCCACACCCCCCATACTGGCAACAATCGGCATTAAAATTGCCAATGCCACGACTTTGTCGAGGGTTTCTGAAAATAGGCTAATAGCTATAGATGCAAGAATGGCAGTAATTAAATTAACGCCTAACCATGCGGCACGTCGCGGTGCGGTTCTGCCAATGGACGAGAAGGTATCCTCGGTATCACTTAAACCCGCCATAGCTAATAGCGAGTGATCGGCATCTTCGACAATAACGTCGACGACATCATCAATGGTGATGCGGCCGAGTAAGTGATTTTTATCATCAATCACCGGTGCAGAGACCAGATCATGGCGCTGGAAAAGCTGGGCTACATCGGAGTCGGTGAGGTTGACATGAATCGCCTGTACCTCGGTATTCATCACTTCTTTAACTCTGGTCGTCGGGCTGGATGTCAGCAGCTTGCCCAGCGGTAGGATGCCGAGAAATGTATCGTTGCGACTAACCACAAAGAGGTTGTCGGTAATATCTGGCAGCTCTTCAAAACGACGAAGATAGCGCAGTACAACATCGACATTAATGTCGGGTCTTATAGTCACCACTTCGGTATCCATTAGACCGCCAGCAGTATCTTCAGCGTAAGTGAGTACTGACTCTACACGTTGGCGATCCTGCCATGACATCGCTTTCAGTACTTCCGGAATCATCTGATCTGGCAGTTGCTGAAGAATATCTACAATATCATCGACGTCCAGACCTTCGGTGAGAGAGGCGACTTCTTGACCATCCATCTCGTTGAGGAATTCCGATTGCATTTCATCCGATAACTCTTGCAGCACTTCGCCGGAATTATCCGGATCAACGAGCTCCCAGAGTATATGACGAAATTTGGGTGGTGCAGTTTCCAGCTGGTGGGCAATATCTGGCGGGGAGAGATTATTGAGAATGTACCGAACCTGATTCAATGTCCCTGAATCTATCGCTGTGCCCAGTCGTGCAAGCAGGTTGGTTTCTGTGGTCATGCGTATCTTCCCTAACTAAATCGCCGAAAAGCGCTGCTGCATTTTAGCGGGCTATGCTACTGACTGATACCGAAATTATTCGCCTTCACCAAAATAGTCGGCCAACAGGGCGGTGATTTCGTTACAGGCGGTCTGTTCGTCTGGGCCATCAAACTCAAATATAAGTACGGTACCCTGATTGGCTGCCAGCAACATCAACGACATAATACTTTTAGCATCGACCAATGGCTCTTCCTTACCCGTGCGGATACGACATTGGTGGTGACCAGCTGCATTAGCCAGTTTGGTTGCGGCTCGGGCATGCAGTCCCAGTTTGTTAATAATGGTTAGTTCGCAGCGAATCATCTGTTAGCTCTCCGCTGGTTTCACTGGGGGGAATTCTTTATGCACTACCTGCACCAGTGGGTAATGTTGCGAAAAATGCTCAGTAAGTCGGTTGGCTAAATAGACTGACCGGTGTTGGCCGCCGGTACAGCCGATTGCGACGGTCAGATAGCTGCGGTTATTGACCTCATGTTTTGGAATCCAGCGGGTCAAATAGCCAATAATATCGGCGAGCATTGAGGCGACGTCGACCTGACTCTCCAAGAATTCTATGACCTCGGGATCATTGCCAGTTTGCGCGCGCAGCTCGAGTTTCCAATGGGGGTTGGGCAAGCAGCGCACATCAAACACAAAATCTGCATCAGATGGCACCCCATGCTTAAAGCCAAAGGACTCAAATAAAATGGCCATATGCTCTGTGTCATTGGGTACTACCGTATTTCTTATTAAATCTCGGAGCTGGTGCAGCGACAGACCTGAGGTATCAATGATGCGATCTGCAATCTCGGCAATCGGTGCCAGAATCTCTTTTTCAAGATCAATGGCTTCTTTGAGACTGACCTCTGTACTGCTCAATGGATGTTTGCGCCGAGTTTCGCTGTAGCGACGGAGTAAATCGGCGCGTCGGGACTGCAGAAACAGCACATTGACTGAGATGCCGCGAGCTTCGATCGTCTCCAGCTCTTTCGGTATCAGGTTCAGATCGCCGAAGAGATTGCGGGCATCTATACCGACGGCGAGCTTGAGGTCTTCGCTCAAATTTTCCGATTTAAGTTTGGTTATTAGGTCAGAGAGCAGACTGACCGGAAGGTTATCAATGCAGGTGAAACCCACATCCTCAAGAATATTGAGTGCTGAGGTTTTCCCCGAGCCTGAACGGCCACTGATAACGACAAGGCGCATAACTAGGCTGAGCGCTCAAGTTGAATAGCTGTGTTGAATAGTTCTTCATCGCTGCTGCACTGGCGCAGCGACTGACGCGATGTTTCATCTTGCAGGAGCGCCGCGACTCTGGCCAATGTGGCTAGATGTTCATCATTTTTTTCTTCTGGTACCACCAGGGCAAAAATCAGGTCAACGGGCTGATCATCAGGGGCGTCAAAATCGACAGGGTTACTGAGTTTGATCAGGCAGCCGTGGATGCTTTTAAAGCCGGGTGCGCGACAATGGGGTATTGCTATGCCTTCACCGATCCCCGTGCTACCCAGTCGCTCGCGAGCGACTAGACTGTGGAACAATGTATCAGTTTGCTCTGAATCTCCGCCCAGTTGTTCGGTAATAAAAGTGGACAGATTTTCAAGCACACGTTTTTTACTGCCGCCCGGCAAATCGCATTGGGTCATCGCCGGGGTAAGCACATCAGTAATTTTCATTTTAGAAGCTAATGGCCTCGATGTTTTTCTTTATGTTTGATCAATTGGCGGTCCAGTTTATCGGTCAATGCGTCGATGGCTGCATATAGATCTGCATGCTCTGCATTGGCAAATAGCTCCGCGCCGCTTACATAAACGGTGGCTTCAGCCTTTTGTTGGAGTTTATCGACAGTGAGTATTACCGAGGTGCTAGTGATTTGTTCGTAATGCCTTTCCAGTTTGGAAAGTTTGGTAATGACATACTCGCGAATTGGGTCAGTAAGATCTAAATGGTGTCCACTAATGGTCATTTGCATGCAGTGTTCCTTCTACTTGGCGTTTTCATATCGTTTTCTTTGGCTAGACGAGGGGATTCCCATGCTTTCGCGGTACTTTGCGACAGTTCGTCGGGCAACTTGAATTCCCTGTTCCTCCAGGAGAGAGGTTAGCTTGCTATCGCTTAATGGCTTTGCAGCCTGTTCTGCGCTAATCATTGTTTTAAGAATAGCGCAAACTGCAGTCGATGAACACTCTCCTCCGCCCGATGTGCCGACATGGCTGGAAAAGAAATATTTCAATTCAAAGATGCCCTGCGGAGTGGCGAGATATTTGGTTGTCGTGACCCTGGAAATAGTCGACTCATGTAAATCCAGTTTGGTGGCAATGTCCGACAGCACCATCGGCTTCATCGCAACTGGGCCGTGGTCGAGAAAACCTTGCTGCAGATCAATAATGGTCATGGCCACGCGCATCAGCGTTTCATTGCGGCTTTCCAGGCTGCGCAAAAACCAGCGTGCTTCAGCGAGATTGTTCTTGAGAAATTGATTCTCATCGCTGTTATCTGAGCGTTTAATCATATTACTGTAGGTGTCATTGATGCGCAGCCTAGGCATGTTGCTATCATTGAGCTGCACGCGCCAGCGACCGGATACTTTCTCGACAAACACATCGGGGACTATATATTCTGCGTCATTGTTCGACAGAGATTCGCCCGGCCGAGGATTAAGGCTGCGGATTAACAGCAGGGCCCCCTGCACCTGATCGGCGCTATAACCGGTCTTTTTAGTCAGACGGCTGAGGTCAATTGAGGCAATATCTTGCAAAAATTCACTGACCAGTCGCCTGGCTTCAATAATATGAGGGGTGTCGATGCTCAGTTGGTTGAGCTGAATAAGCAGGCACTCTTTGATATCGCGACCAAAAATACCTGGCGGGTCAAACTGTTGTAGGCGATGCAATACAGCAATTAGCTCATCGTCTTGCAGAGCCTCTTCAGGGTCCTCGTACTCAATATGAGCAACAATTTCTTCGAGACTGTGGCTGATCATGCCGCTGTTATCGATGGCATCAATAAAGGCCTCAGCGATCTCACGATCTCTGTCTGAAAACGGCGTTAGGTTAAGCTGCCAGTGCAGATGGTCCTGAAGAGATTCGGTGACCTGATAAATCTGTTCGAGGTTGACCTCACCACCACTGCTGGTCGGAGCTGGTGCGTTGTAAACCTCATCCCAGTTTGCGTCCACAGGCAGATCGGCAGGCGCTTCGTTTTCCCAGGTGCTGTCGTCTTCTGTAGCGGTTATTGTCGCCTCAGAGGCATCGGATGCAGTGCTGTGCAGGCTGGGATCATCAGAATTAAAGTCGACATCAATTTCGGTACTTTGCTCGGCCGCTTCCGCGGCACTTTCTTGATCAGTCTCTTTTTCGCTACTGTCGGAGGGTTGGTGATTGTCTTCGTCCATCTCCAGCAGAGGATTGTTGTAAAGCTGTTCGATAACCTCCTGACGCAATTCAAGCGTCGACAATTGCAATAGCCGAATGGCTTGCTGCAACTGCGGCGTCATAGTCAGCTGTTGGCTGATCTTTAGCTGTAAGCCTGGGCGCATAGATGGATGTCGTTATTCACTTATTAAGATGCAATTTTAGTGCCGACATGATGGGCTGGCAATCACCGATTGCCTAAATAAGCGATTATTACAGCTTAAAATGCTCACCTAGATAGGTTTTTCGAACTTTTTCGTCGCTGAGAATGTGCTCAGTGGATCCTTCGGCAATAACATGGCCCTCACCGATAATGTACGCGTGCTCGCAAATATCCAAGGTTTCACGCACATTGTGATCGGTGATTAGCACGCCAATGCCCTTGTCGCGAAGGTGGCGAATAATATTTTTGATATCATTCACTGAGATGGGATCGACGCCAGCAAAGGGCTCATCGAGAAGAATAAACTGTGGATCTGCAGCCAGGGCTCGGGCAATTTCAACGCGACGTCGCTCGCCACCAGAGAGGCTCATGCCAGTATTTTTAGCCAGATGCGAGATATGGAATTCATGCAGTAACTCATCTAGCATTTGATTTCGCTGCTGGCGGGTCAGAGTTTTACGCGTCTCCAAAATAGCCAGAATATTGTCTTCAACACTGAGTTTTCTAAAAATTGAGGGCTCTTGAGGCAGGTAGCCAAGGCCCTGCCGCGCGCGCCCATGCATTGGCAAGGCTGTGATATCTGCACCGTCTACAGTGATGCTGCCGCCATCTTGTGCAACTAGGCCGATGATCATATAGAAACAGGTCGTTTTACCGGCACCATTGGGACCCAACAAGCCGACGATTTCACCCTGTTTTACAGAGATAGAAACATCTTTAACGACCGGCCGCTTGCCATAAGCTTTGGCCAGATTACGCGCTTCCAACAATGCCATTACTCTGCAGTCTCTTGTGTTGAGGGGGGGATAACCAGTTGAATGCGCTTTTGCTCGCCGCGCCTGTTGCCTTTGGCTTTCCAGGTTTCATTTTCAAGGTCGTAATTAATGCTATCGCCTTTGATTAGGGTGCCATTGCGCGATAGTACGGCATTGGTTTTCAGATTGATTTCGTCATCTGCCAGTGTGTATTCGATAGTTTCGGCCTTGGCGACCACTAGGCCACCGTCTTCTGCAGCCTGTTGCTGGTAGCTGGCAGGTAAGCCCAAGCAAATAATACGGCTGACTTTATTGTCCTTGTAGTAGACCGTCACCTGATCCGCTTCTATAACCAAGGATCCCTGATTGATAACCACGTTGCCGCGATACTGGGTAAGTCCGGTTTTTTCATCGCGTTCGGCCGAGTTCGACTCGATGATAATAGTCTGGCTGCGGTCGTTGGGCAGCGCCGACGCTGAGAGGCACCACAGCGTAAATATCAGGCTGCCGAAAGCTTTAAATTGGGTCATGGACGGCATGGACCTTTGATTTAATAGTGAACACTTCATTGGCAAGATTTGCCTCCAGCCCTTGGCCAGAAATTTTAACCTGCGGAGTCACAAGTTTAAAGCGGTCTTCGGTTGTAGCGGCGTTGGTTGCTGGCAAAAAGCTCAGTGTTTCCGTATTGAGTGTGCTGTTGCCTTGCTCTCCATTGATTACTGCAATCACGTTGCCGCTGAGGGTAAATGTCTCACCGTCGTCAGAAAGTATGGCCTCTTGCGCATTTAACGCAATAGCGTTGCCACCTGTTTGCTCATCAATACTGACAATGCTGGGTTGTAAGATTAGCGCGTTTGAATCACCAGAAAATATCTCTATTTTGGGTGATTTAATCAGTAGCTGTTCACTGCCTGTTTTGGAAAAACGCCGGCTGCTGACGGCAATCATATAACTATCAGCACTGGGTACTTTCTCAACTTGCCCTTGCTGTGTGCGCATAAAGGACTGCGGGGGTGAGTCCCAAACCAGCAAAAAGCCACCTACCATGATCAGTAGGCCAAAGCCGAGTAGGAACTGTCGAATCATTGATAGGCTGCCACAATAGTGTCGAGCTTGCCCTGCGCACCGAGAATCATCTCGGCCACCTCACGTACAGCGCCATCCCCACCTCTACGAGCAGTTTGCCAGTGTGCCTGTTGCGCAAGAGCGCTGCTTCCATTAGCTGGAGTAATCCCCAGTCCTACCCGTCGAATAACGGCAAGATCGGGTAAATCATCACCCATAAAGGCAATTTCATCCATTCCGATCTCCATGGTTTCGAGCAGTTCATTCAGTGCGGTTAATTTATCTTCACGGCCCTGTACTACAGGGTTAATACCCAGTTCATCGGCCCGGCGCTGTAATAATGCGGAGACACGGCCTGTGATAATCCCCACCCGTATATCGCCCTGTTGCAGCAGTTTGATGCCTAGACCATCTTGAATATTAAAGGCTTTCATTTCTTCGCCGCTATTGCCGTAGTAAAGGCGGCCATCGGTCAGCACGCCATCGACATCTAACAGCAGCAGTTTAATTTTTTTAGCAGATTCAATAACCGCATTGGCAACAGTCATTTACACAACTCCCGCACGCAGAATATCGTGCATATGCAGCACCCCTATGGGGTGATGATTTTCATCTTCGACAATTAGCGCGGTAATGGTCGAACCCTCCATAATACTGAGGGCCTCAGCGGCCAGTATTTCACTGCTGATGGTTTTGGGGTTGGCAGACATCACGTCGGCCATTGTGGCGCTGGTTATATCAACTTTGTGGTCGATAACACGGCGCAGATCACCGTCGGTAAAGACTCCCAGCAATCTATTGTCATCGGCGACAATGGTGGTCATACCAAAGCCTTTTTGTGTCATTTCCAGGAGAGCATCATGCAGAGGTTGGTCGGCTTTTACTCTCGGAACTTCTCCATCTTTGTGCATAATATCTTCAACTCGCAGCAGTAACTTGCGTCCCAGAGCGCCGCCGGGGTGGGAAAAAGCAAAATCTTCAGCGCTAAAGCCGCGGGACTCTAACAGCGCGATAGCCAGCGCATCGCCCATCACAAGAGTCACTGTGGTGCTAGTTGTCGGAGCTAGGTTTAGAGGGCAGGCTTCGCTGCTGACGCTCACATCGAGATTGGCGTGAGCTGCCTGTGAAAGTAAGGATTTAGGGTCGCCAGTCATACTGATCAGTGGAATACCGAGGCGCTTAATTAGCGGCAAGATAGTGATCACTTCAGCTGTGCTGCCAGAATTAGAGATAGCAATTACGACATCATTTTTGGTGATCATACCCAGATCGCCATGGCTGGCTTCGCCCGGGTGGACAAAGAACGCCGGGGTGCCGGTGCTGGCCAATGTAGCAGCAATTTTATTGCCAATATGGCCGGACTTGCCCATGCCAGTGACCACTACCCGTCCTTCGCAGCTAAGAATAAGCTCGCAAGCGAGGCTAAAGTCGCCATTGATACCTGGCAGCATGGCGCTTACTGCCTGTGCTTCCATCTCCACGGTGCGTAAGCCTGAGGTAATAAAATCTGTTGTTGCCATAGTTTGGTTGCCACGGTCTGGTCGTTATCTGCAGGTTTCTGCGCTGATTTGGTGCACGTCGAGTCGCCATTATAGGGGAAAACCCTAGATAGATGGCCACAGCAGCACATAATAAAAGCCATAGGCTGTCAAGAAGATGATGCCCACAGATCTTGATAGTCGGGCCGCGGAGCCAGTTTTTGACGCGCGCTGCAACGCAAAGGCGATCATTGCCACCATCATGACAGTCAAAAGGGCCATGGTGGTGAAATCTCGGCTGAATACCTCAGGCGTCAGGGCCATTGGTGCAATGGCGCCGGCCGAAGTCATAACCAGCATTAGATTAAACAGGTTGGAGCCAAAAATATTGCCAATCGCAATATCATGGTGGCCGCGCAGTGCGCTCATCACAGAGGCTGCTAGTTCAGGCAGGCTGGTTCCAATGGCAACGACGGTGAGCCCGACAATCAGCTCACTGACACCTAAATGGATGGCAATAGATTTGGCTCCCCAGACCGTAATTTCTGCGCTTACGAGTAACACAGTCAGACCAATTACAAACCACAGAATTGCCTTACCCATAGAAAAATCGGGAATCTCTCCGGTCTCTTCAATCGCCTCAGGGTTAGGGTGGTTCTTTTTATACTTGACCACCAGAATCAGTAGTGGAATTACGAGCAGGCCCAATGCCAAGCTCTCACCGCGGTTCAGCCAACCATCATAGAGGCATAATCCAGCCAGTGCTGTGATCAGCAGCAGTACTGGACCCTCTTCGCGCAACAGGTGTTTTTGTACCGGAAGCGGCGCGACCAGAGCGGTTATTCCCAGTACCAAGCCAATATTGGCCAGATTTGAGCCCAGCGCATTACCCACCGCAAGCTGACCGGCATCTTTAAGCGCCGCATTTATTGAAACAATGACCTCTGGCGCCGAGGTCCCGACAGAGACAACGGTGAGGCCAATAATTATTGGTGAAATACCAAGGTTGCGTGCGGCTCCAGCACTGCCTTCAACAAATCTGTCAGCACCCCAGAGTAAGCCAAGTACACCGACTAAAAGGGCAAGAATGGGCAGGTACATTGCGGACATAATGTCTCCAGAGACAGCAGAGCTTTGTTTGTCGTGGTCGTTTATTCAACAAAGCGGGAATGGTATAGTGCGCGACTGCTAATGTCAGTAGTGCAGCACGAGATTATTGCACTGTTGTCAAAGTTTAGGATTCACATAGGGAAGAAAGTTATGGATAGAGTAAAAATCGGCCTGGGCAGCAGTATCCTGGCCCTGATGCTGGCGTTTTTTGCGCCGTTGGCAGTGGCACAGGCGAGCCTATCCAAGGTTGAGGCTGACCCCTACGCTCAGGTTGAACAGATTACTGTTGAGTTGCTTGAGGTTATTGGCCAGCACAGTGAGCAATACCCAGATAACGAAGTAGAGTATTTTGCGGCTCTTGGAGGTCTGCTGGATTCTAGTGTCGATTTTAAGTTTATCGCCAGGTCGGTTATGGGGCCCTATGCCAAAAAGGCTAGTCCCACTCAGCGCGCAGCATTTGCACAAAAATTCCGTCAAGGCCTCATTGAAACTTATGGCCGCGGCCTCATCGGTTATAGCGATCAGCAGATTCTTCTGCTGGATCATGACGACTTAAAAGCGGGTCAGCGCAGAGTGACAGTAAAGCAAGAAATTCGCGGTGATGATGGTGTTTACCCCTTGGCTTATAGTATGGCGCGCAAGAAAACTGGGCAGTGGATGGTTATTAATATGACTATTAATGGCATCAGCCTGGGTAAGACATTTCGCAGTCAATTTGTTCAGTCAGCTCAGCGAGCGGGTGGCGATATTGATGCAACCATTGCTGGATGGTCTTCAAAATCAACCTAAATTGAAAAGAGTGTATTAAATGAGTCCAGAAGAAGTACAGGCGCTGCTTGAGAATGCGTTACCTGATTGTCAGTTTCAAGTGGCTACCGATGGCGGCCACTTCAATATTGTCGCCATTGGCGACATGTTTGAAGGTAAACGCCCAGTTCAGCGCCAGCAAGTAGTTTATGGCGCTCTCAATGAACAAATTTCCTCCGGTGTGATTCACGCCGTTAACATGAAAATCTTCACTCAAACTGAGTGGGAAAATCGCGCCTAGTTTTCCTTTTCTGAGACGATCCAATGGATAAATTGATTATACAGGGGGGTGCAGTACTCCGCGGTGAAGTATGGATTTCCGGATCCAAAAATGCTGCGCTGCCGATTTTGTCTGCGACCTTGTTATCTGAGGGATTGGTTACTATTGCCAACCTGCCACACCTGCAAGATGTCACTACAACGATTGAGTTGTTGGGCACTCTGGGCATTACTGTGAGTATCGATGAAAAGATGCGCCTCGAGGTGGATACCTCAACCCTAAATAGTTTGACCGCGCCTTACGATCTAGTGAAAACCATGCGTGCCTCTATTTTGGTGTTGGGGCCCATGCTGGCACGCTATGGTGAGGCCAATGTGTCTTTCCCTGGCGGCTGCGCCATCGGTAGTCGCCCAGTGGATCTGCATTTGCGTGGCCTAGAAGCCATGGGTGCAACCATTGATATTGATGAAGGCTATATCAAGGCGCGCAGCGATGGTCGCCTTAAAGGTGCGCATATCCTTATGGATGTGGTCTCTGTTGGCGCCACAGAAAACTTAATGATGGCCGCTGCACTTGCGGAGGGCACTACCGTGATTGAAAACGCTGCCCGCGAGCCAGAGATTGTCGATCTGGCTAACTGCATGAATGCCTGGGGTGCTGATGTGCAGGGTGCTGGTTCTAACACTATGACCATCAATGGTGTTGAGCGTATGGATGGTGGGTACTTTAAAGTAATGCCAGACCGTATTGAAACTGGCACCTATCTGGCTGCTGCTGCTGCCACCGGCGGAAAAGTAAAAGTCACGCAAACTGATCCTTCTGCGTTGGGCGCCGTATTGCTTAAGCTAGAGGAAACTGGCGCCGTTATTACTCAGGGCGAAGACTGGATAGAATTGGACATGCAGGGTCAGCGGCCAAAGGCAATTAATTTAAAAACCGCACCCTATCCTGCTTTTCCAACCGATATGCAGGCGCAGTTAACGGCAGTAAATGCGGTTGCCGAGGGTGTGGGTACCATCACTGAGACTATTTTCGAAAACCGACTAATGCAGGTTCAAGAGTTAAATCGAATGGGCGCCAATATTGCGGTTGAAGGTAATACTGCGATAGTGACTGGCGTTGAAATGCTCAAAGGCGCGCCGGTAATGGCATCGGATTTACGTGCTTCGGCGGCACTGGTGATCGCTGGTTTAGTGGCCGAGGGTGAAACCGTCGTAGATCGCATCTATCATATTGATCGCGGCTATGAATGTATTGAAGAAAAGCTGCAGCTATTGGGCGGTAAAATAAAGCGAGTACCAGGTTAAATAACCATGACACAGATTACCTTAGCTCTAACCAAGGGCCGCATACTAAAGGAAACCCTGCCACTGCTAGAAGCGGCCGGCATAGTGCCGGCGGAAGATATTTTCTCTAGCCGTAAATTGGTGTTTGAGACTAATCGTGAAGGTTTGCGTCTGTTAATACTGCGTGGATCTGATGTACCCACCTACGTACAGTTTGGTGCGGCAGATATAGGTGTAGCCGGCAAAGATGTATTGCTCGAACATCAGGGAGATGGCTATTACGAACCTCTTGATCTGGGTATAGCCCGCTGTAAGTTGATGACTGCGGTCCCTGTGGGTGCACCCACTCAGACCGGGCGCCTGCGCGTGGCCACCAAATATATTAATGTCGCTCGCCAGTACTATGCTGAACAGGGTCGTCAGGCCGATCTTATTAAGCTCTATGGTGCTATGGAGCTAGCGCCGATACTCGATCTTGCCCATGAGATTGTTGATATTGTTGATACCGGCAATACCTTAAAAGCCAATGGACTTGAACCCTGTGATGATATTGCTGATATCAGTTCGCGCCTGATCGTCAACAAGGCGGCTATGAAGACCAAATATGCCGAGATACAGGCAACAGTAGACGCATTACAAGCCGCGGTGGCAAAACGCTAATGACTATTTCAATCGCCAAGCTCAATGCCAGTGATGCTGATTTTTTGGCAGAGCTAGATAAGCTAATTGCCTGGGAAGGGGTTTCTAATAGAGACGTCGAGCAAACCGTGGCGGAGATTTTGCGCCAGGTGCGCGCGCAAGGCGATGCTGCACTGATTGAATATAGTAATCGTTTTGATCGCCGAGATGGCAAGAGCATAGATGAGTTTTGTCTGGGTGCCGCGCAGCTTCAAGCCGCGCTCGACTCTATAGACGCGCAGACACGGGCGGCATTGGAAACTGCTGCAAGCAGAATTCGCGACTATCACAGCCACCAGTTGCAGGAGTCCTGGCAGTATAAGGAGGCCGACGGCACTGTTTTAGGTCAGCAGGTCACGCCTTTGGAGCGTGTGGGTATCTATGTTCCAGGGGGCAAGGCCAGTTATCCCTCGTCGGTACTCATGAACTGTATTCCCGCTCGGGTCGCCGGCGTGGAAGAGGTCATTATGATGGTGCCAGCACCTGACAATGAGCTCAGCCCTATTGTGTTGGCGGCCGCTGCTATTGCGGGGGTTGATCGCGTGGTTACCGTTGGTGGCGCACAGGCTATTGCCGCGCTGGCTTATGGTACCGAAAGTGTGCCCCGTGTGGACAAGATTGTGGGCCCGGGCAATATCTATGTGGCCACAGCTAAGCGCATGGTTTTTGGTTCAGTGGGTTTGGATATGGTCGCAGGGCCCAGTGAAATCTTGGTGGTCTGCGATGGCAAAACGGATCCAGATTGGATCGCGATGGACCTATTTTCTCAGGCCGAGCACGACGAAGATGCGCAGTCGATTTTAATTGCCTGGAGTGCAGACTATATAGATGCCGTGCAGCAGAGCATCGATCGTCTGTTGCCGCAGATGGAGCGCCGCGAAATTATTGCTCAGTCGCTGGCTAATCGCGGCGCGCTGATAAAGGTTGCAGACGAGGAGCAGGCAATCGCTATATGCAATCGCATTGCTCCCGAGCACCTAGAGCTTTCGGTGGAAGATCCTGAGGCCTGGCTACCTAAAATTCGTCATGCCGGTGCTATCTTTATGGGGCGCCACACCGCAGAAGCTCTGGGCGATTACTGTGCTGGTCCAAACCATGTGTTGCCCACCTCGGCAACCTCGCGTTTTTCATCTCCGCTGGGTGTTTATGACTTCCAGAAGCGCAGTTCGCTGATCTACTGCTCTGAGCAGGGTGCTTCGGCACTCGGTAAGGTAGCCTCAGTATTGGGCCGTGGCGAGTCTCTAACTGCCCACGCACGTTCGGCGGAGTACCGGATAAAAGCATCAGATTAAAGAATACTGTCTTAGCTTAAAGAGAGATTTGTATGAGTAAGTATTGGAGTGATTTTGTCAGCCAGCTAGAGCCCTATGTTCCGGGCGAGCAGCCTAAGATCAGCAATTTCACCAAATTAAATGCCAATGAAAACCCCTATGGACCTTCGCCAGATGCGTTGGCTGTTATGCAGCAGCTGTCAAATGATGATCTGCGCCTATATCCACCGATGAATGCAGATGATCTCAAGCAGACAATTGCCGATCACTACAGCCTCAGCAAAGAGCAGGTATTTGTCGGCAATGGTTCAGATGAGGTTTTGGCCCATGCCTTTAATGGTTTATTAAAGCAGTCAAAGCCATTGCTGTTCCCCGATATTAGCTATAGCTTTTACCCAGTATTTTGCCAGCTGTATGGCATTGAATATGAACAGATTCCGCTCGCTGATGACTTTTCTATTAATCTGCACGATTATCTGCGCGCCAATGGCGGTATTATTTTTCCTAACCCTAATGCGCCTACGGGTCGCTTGCTGGGTTTAAATGTGATTGAACAGTTGTTGCAGGCAAATCCGGACTCTGTGGTAGTGGTTGACGAGGCCTACATCGACTTTGGCGGTGAAAGTGCCGTGGCCCTTATTGATAGCTATACCAATTTATTGGTTGTACACACGCTGTCTAAGTCTCGCTCTCTGGCCGGTATGCGTATTGGCTATGGGATGGGTTCGGCAGAGTTAATAGAGGGACTGGAGCGCATCAAAAATAGCTTTAACCCGTTTCCGCTGGGTCAGTTACAGATTGCTGCGGCCATTGCTTCATTTGAAGATCAAGACTACTTCCAACAAACCTGCCAGCGCATTATTAGCAGTCGTGAACAGGTTTCCGAGCAGCTACAGAACCTAGGCTTTGAGGTATTGCCCTCGCAAGCTAATTTCGTGTTTGCTCGCCACAGTAACAGGCCCGCCCAAGAGCTGTCGTTGGCACTTCGCGAGCAGGGGCTGATTGTGCGTCACTTTAAGAAGCCACGTATTGATGAGTTTTTGCGAATTACCATTGGTACTGAGCAACAAAATGAACTTTTGATTGCTGCCCTAGAGTCTATTGTCGGCTCTTAACGCGGCGGTCTAATACCGGCAACAGCGTTGACATCAAAGGTTTTACCCTGCCGTAGTATCTCTAACTCGATGGTCTTGCCTGGCATGACATCGGCAATTTGACTGACGCTAGTATGCCGATCCGTCACTGGTGAGCCATTGATACTGATGACAATATCATTAGCCTGAATACCTACCCGATGTGATGGCCCGCCCTTTGAAACAGCTCTAACCAGCAAACCATGATTGACTGCAATGTTAAGTTGCTTGGATGTCTGCGGGGTTAGGGGGAAGGCGTCCATTCCCAACCAGCCGCGAATAACACGGCCATACTGAATAATGTCTTTTAGAACTTTCTCTGCAGAATCTGCTGGAATCGCGAAGCTTATACCTGCGGATCCCGACCGGTTAAGGCTGGCAGTATTAATGGCTAGCAGGTTGCCGTAAGCATCGACCAGAGCTCCGCCGGAGTTACCGGGATTAATATCAGCGTCTGTTTGAATAAAATTCTCAAAGGTATTGAGGCCAATGCCATTGCGCTGAGTGGCGCTAACGATACCTTGAGTCACAGTTTGGCCAACCCCAAATGGGTTGCCGATGGCCAGCACGACATCGCCGATGCGCGCCTGAGCGGGTTCACCAATGGAGATGGGCTGCAGCTGGCTGGCATTAATTTTTAACACTGCCAGATCGGTCTCCGGATCTGTGCCTACAACCACAGCGGCTGCGGTGCGGCCATCGTAAAGTAGAACTAAAATTTGATCGGCCCCATCGATAACATGATGATTGGTCATAATAAAACCATCAGCTTGCATAATGACGCCGGAACCCAGCGAGGATTCAATACGCTGCTGTTGGCGATTGTAGAGACGACCAAAGAATGGGTCATTCAGGAGTGGGTGTTTAGTTGCCTTGGTCACGGTGCGGGTATAGATATTGACCACCGAAGGTGCTGCGCGACTAACCGCCGAGGAGTAAGACACTGGCCCTGCCCAGCCTGACGCCAGATTGCTGTCACGCAAATCCATGGACTCGTCGCTAGCATCATTATTAGATAAGCCGCGAAACTCAGGAAATACCACCATCAAAGTGGCAGCGACAAACAGGCCGATTAAAACCGGTTTGCCGATAAAATTAATAACACTGTGAATTTTCTGATTATCTATCACAACAGTTTCCCTCGCGTCTTGGCAGATTATGGCACAAAGGCTGAGTTGTTGTGATGACAATCATGCTAGTTACTGGCGCAATAAATTGGACAGTTTTGGGTTGGGCTTTTTGGCTTTGCGAAACAGCAGCACAACATGACCTATCGATTGCACCACCTCGGCACTGCAGCTGCTGCAAATTTCGTCGATAACCGCCTTTTTAGCATCGCGATCTCCAACAGCCAATTTAACTTTAATCAACTCATGGTCTGTTAGTGCGCGTTCAATCTCAGCGCCCACAGTTTCCGTTAAGCCTTTGCTGGCAATGGTAACTACGGGCTTGAGATTATGACCCAATCGACGTAAATGTTTTTTATCTTCGTTAGAAGTTGTCATAATGAACGGCTCTAATATTTAAGCCGGCCATTCTAACGAAAACAATCTCATGGCGAAATCTAAAAATCGTGATTGGATCAAACAACATCTCAACGATCCCTATGTTAAGCAGTCGCAAAAAGACGGCTACCGTTCGCGTGCCAGTTACAAACTCCTAGAAATCATTGAGAAGGAACGCATGATCCGTCACGGCATGACGGTCGTAGACTTAGGTTCAGCACCTGGAGGCTGGTCGCAAGTAGCGGCGAGAATGGTAGGCCATGAGGGCAGGGTACATGCACTAGATATTCTGCCGATGGATCCGGTTGCAGGGGTAGATTTTATTCAGGGAGATTTTACCGAGCAGGATATTTTTGAGCAGCTGCTCGAACTTATCGGAAATCGTCCCGTAGACCTTGTAATTTCAGATATGGCCCCCAACTTAACAGGAGCGAAGGCAGTAGACCAGCCCGCCATGATGTACCTGGCCGAGCTGGGCATAGATTTAACCTGTCAGGTGTTAAAGCCTGAAGGGGTGTTTATTGCCAAATTGTTTCAAGGAGAAGGTTTTGACCAGTTTGTGCGTCATGTCAGAACGTTGTTTAATAGTGTCAGTATGAAGAAACCAGACGCCTCACGGGCCAAGTCTCGCGAAGTTTATCTGGTAGCCAAGGGCCTTAAGGCCATTTAAGAGGACGAAACGTTGAACGATTTGGCAAAAAATTTAATTGTGTGGCTAATTCTGGCCGCCATTCTGATGTCGGTTTTTAATAGCTTTACACCAGAGCCAGAAGATAAGAGTGTCGACTACTCTGAATTTATTCAGGATGTCCAAAATGAGCGTGTCTCTAGCGTCTCCATTGATGGCCTTATTATCTCAGGTGAGCGTCGCGACGGTACCTCTTTTAGAACGGTCCGCCCCAATGTGCAGGACCCGGGCCTGATGGATGACCTGATCAATAACAATGTCAAAGTTATTGGCAAGGAGCCAGAAACCCCCAGCCTCCTGTCCCAGCTGCTGGTAGCGGCATTCCCGATTTTATTGATACTGGCAATCTTTGTCTTCTTTATGCGCCAGATGCAGGGTGGCGGTGGCGGCAAAGGAGGGCCCATGAGCTTTGGTAAGAGCAAGGCGAAGCTCCTCACTGGCGATCAAATTAAAACCACCTTTGGCGATGTAGCAGGCGTGGATGAGGCCAAAGAAGATGTTGCCGAGTTAGTTGAATTTCTCAGTGACCCAAGTAAATTCCAACGCCTTGGCGGTCGCATCCCCAAAGGCGTATTAATGGTAGGCCCCCCTGGTACCGGTAAAACCCTTTTGGCCAAGGCCATTGCTGGTGAAGCCAAGGTGCCGTTTTTCTCCATCTCTGGTTCTGATTTTGTTGAGATGTTTGTTGGTGTGGGCGCGTCCCGTGTACGCGATATGTTCGAACAGGCTAAAAAGCAGGCCCCTTGCATTATCTTTATTGATGAAATTGACGCAGTGGGTCGCCATCGTGGTGGCGGATACGGCGGCGGCAATGATGAGCGCGAGCAGACCCTCAACCAGTTGCTAGTAGAAATGGATGGCTTTGAAGGCAACGAAGGTGTGATTGTGATCGCTGCTACTAACCGACCCGATGTCTTAGATAAGGCGCTATTGAGACCAGGTCGTTTCGATCGCCAGGTGTATGTAAGCCTGCCAGACATTCGCGGCCGTGAACAAATACTTAAAGTCCATGCGCGCAAAGTGCCACTCGATGAGTCGGTTGAGCTAGCTATTCTGGCACGTGGCACACCAGGGTTCTCTGGCGCTGACCTCGCCAACTTGGTTAATGAAGCGGCACTTTTCTCAGCTCGCGCTAACCGACGTACGGTAACCATGGAAGAGTTTGAGAATGCACGAGACAAAATTATGATGGGCGCCGAGAGACGGTCCATGGTGATGTCTGAAAAAGAAAAGACCAATACTGCCTATCATGAAGCTGGCCACGCCATTATTGGCCGTTTGGTGCCAGAGCATGATCCTGTACACAAGGTGACTATTATTCCTCGCGGCCGCGCACTGGGCGTTACTCAGTATCTGCCAGAAGAAGATCGCTACAGCTTAAATCGTCGTCAGATCACCAGTCAGTTATGCAGTCTATTTGGTGGCCGTATTGCCGAAGAGCTGGTGGGCGGTATTGATGGCGTTACCACAGGAGCATCCAATGATATTGAGCGGGCCACCCAGATGGCTCGCAATATGGTGACCAAGTGGGGCCTGAATGAAAAAATGGGTCCAATTTTGTACGGTGAAGATGAGTCTCAGGCGCCAGGTGGCGGTAATACCCATTATTCTGAAGACACCTCGCGGGAAATTGATCAAGAAGTACGTCGCATTCTCAATGATGCCTACAGCAACGCAAAACAGCTGCTTGAAGATAATCGCGATATTCTCGAAGCCATGAAAGATGCGTTGATGGAATATGAAACCATTGACGCTGATCAGGTCGATGACCTGATGAAAAGAGTCAAGGTGCGCCCGCCTCACCAGTGGGATGACAATGATTTTGATAATAGCTCTGGTGGTAGTTCGTCGAGTAAAGAGCAGGCGAAGCCAGAGAGTGATAAGAAAGATGATCCAATCGGCGGCCCAGTCGAAGACGTTTGATTTCTGTATTCTGTATACGAAACCTCGAAGCCGTAGCGGCTTTGAGGTTTTTTTACATCTAAGGGCTCAGTTATGACCCAATTAAAATGTGGCAATCAAATACTGGATCTGGCGAGTCCGGCCGTGATGGGTATTTTAAATATCACCCCAGATTCTTTCTCGGATGGTGGCCAGCTTTTCAGCGATGGCCAGCTCGACCAAAGTAAAACGCTCTATGCGGTTGAAACCATGCTGGCCGACGGCGCCGATATTATTGATATAGGCGGTGAGTCGACTCGCCCAGGCGCTTCGCCGATTTCAGTTGAGCAAGAGCTAGACCGAGTTATACCTATTCTCACTGCAGTTAAACAGCGCTTTGATTGCCTGGTGTCTGTTGATACCAGCACAGCTCAGGTTATCAAACAGGCTACAATCGCGGGTGCCAATATTATTAATGATGTGCGGGCCTTGCAGCGCGAGGACGCATTGCAGGCCGCCGCTGCATCAGGATTGCCGGTCTGCCTTATGCATATGCAAAACCAGCCGGACTCAATGCAGAACAGCCCTGAGTACAGAGATGTGGTTAGCGAGGTGTCATCGTTTTTAGCACAGCGCAAAAAAGACTGTATTGCTGCTGGGATTCCGGCAGATCAAATAATACTCGATCCTGGCTTTGGTTTTGGTAAAACTCTGGCCCACAATCTGACATTATTTAATGCACTCAATCAATTTGCCGTTACTGGCCATCCAGTATTGGTTGGGGTGTCGCGTAAAAGTATGATTGGTCAGATGTTAGACTGCGATGTAGATCAAAGGCTAATCGGAAGTGTTACCATGGCGGTTTTGGCCGCGCAGCAAATCAGTGCTGCTAGAGGCTCACTGATTCTAAGGGTTCACGACGTAAAAGAAACAGTTCAGGCGCTGAGCGTCTGGCAGAAAAGCTCACAAATATAAGCATGGAAAGGTATACAGGTAAGCTATGAGTAAAAAGTATTTTGGCACAGACGGCATTCGCGGCAAGGTTGGAGAACACCCCATTACCGCTGACTTTATGCTGAAGTTGGGATGGGCAGCAGGGCAGGTCCTAACTCGTCATGCGCAGGGCAAAAAACGTGTACTGATTGGTAAGGATACGCGAGTGTCCGGCTATATGTTTGAGTCTGCTCTTGAAGCTGGACTGATTGCCGCCGGTGTCGATGTGGATATGCTCGGCCCCATGCCGACGCCCGCCATTGCCTATCTCACCAGAGCATTTCGTGCCTCAGCCGGTATTGTGATTAGCGCTTCGCACAACCCTGTAGAGGATAACGGCATAAAGTTCTTTGCTGCTGATGGATATAAATTACCCGATGACGTCGAGTTAGAAATTGAAGCCTTAATGGATCAGCCATTAGTCACCAATGGCTCATTCAGCCTCGGTAAGGCTCGCCGAATCAGTGATGCTACAGGCCGATATATTGAATTCTGCAAGGGTACATTACCGCCTGGTTTCAGCCTCAGTGGTCTGAGAGTTGCACTAGATTGCGCCCATGGCGCTACCTACAATGCAGCGCCAAAAGTATTTAAAGAGCTGGGTGCCTCCACGATCACCATGGGCAATGAACCCAATGGTTTCAATATCAATGATCAATGTGGCTCCACCCACATGGCTGGGCTGCAAGAGTTAGTGCTCAGTGAAAAGGCGGATTTTGGTGTTGCCCTTGATGGTGATGGCGACCGCGTACTGCTAGTTGATGAAAATGGTGAAATAGTTGATGGCGATGAGCTTATTTATATTATTGCCCAACACCGCCATGCCTCAGTGGAAGGCTGCAACGGTGTAGCCGGTACTCAGATGAGTAATCTTGGTCTCGAATTGGCTCTTAAAGAAATGGGCATTCCATTTACCCGCACCAAAGTCGGTGACCGCTACGTGGTTGAAGCATTAAATGCCAAAGGCTGGAGTCTAGGTGGTGAGGCCTCTGGGCATGTACTCTGTGGCGACCTCAATACTACAGGCGATGGCATAGTGGCTGCCCTGCAGGTAATTTTGGCGGTATCTGAAAGTGGCAAAACACTGTCTGAGTTAAAGGCCGGTATGAGCAAATTCCCTCAGACTATGATCAATGTGCGGCTGGCGAAAAAAATTGATATCAGCGATAACCAGGTAATCAATGAGGCCGTGGCAGATGCAGAGGCAAAGCTTGATGGCCGCGGGCGGGTTTTATTGCGTCCCTCAGGTACAGAACCGTTAATTAGAGTGATGGTAGAAGGTGAAGATCAGGTGCTGGTAGATCAGCTGGTGTCTGACATGGCCAAAATCGTTCAACAGCAGGTAGGTTAAGCGTTTTGTCTTTGGAAAAGCGCGTTTCCCAGTTGTATATTTGCGGTTTGTCGGGTAGGATTTGCGCCCTTTTGTAAGGCTGCAACCAGAGCGTAGAAGGGAGGATAGATCGGGATGACTAAACCGCTAGTGGCGGGCAATTGGAAAATGCACGGCAACACTGAAACAGCCAGTAACCTGGCCACCCAGTTAGCTGCGCAATGGAGTGATCATCTCGCAGTAGAGATGGTTATAATTCCACCCTTTGTGCATCTCGGCGCAGTGAAAGCAGCGCTAGCAAAAAGCACTATCGCTGTTGGAGCTCAGAATATATCGCAGCATGAGGGCGGTGCATATACCGGAGAGACCTCTGGAGAAATGCTGGTTGATCTGGGCTGTGACTATGTGCTGGTCGGACATTCAGAGCGACGTGAACTGTTTGGTGAGTGTAATGCAACAGTCGCAGAAAAATTTAAAGCCGCGCAGAAAGTAGGGTTAACACCCATTCTCTGTGTTGGCGAGTCACTGCACCAGCGTCAACAGAAACAGACGCTAGATGTGGTGAATGGGCAAATTACGGCAGTTATTGACTGCGTTGGTTTGCACAATGTTTGTCGGGCAGTCATCGCCTATGAGCCAGTTTGGGCCATTGGGACAGGTGAGGTCGCCAGCCCACAACAGGCGCAGCAAGTGCATAGCGCAATACGAACCCAGTTGGGTAATGCAGGTGCCGACACTAGACTACTCTATGGAGGCAGTGTTAAGGCAAACAGCGCAGCAGAGTTATTTGCGCAACCAGACATCAATGGTGGACTGGTTGGCGGGGCCTCGTTGGAGGCCCAAGAATTTTTGAATATAGTAAAACTGGCAGAATAGGCAGGCTGGAAATAATGGAAAAATTTATCTTAATCTTTCACTTTGTTATAGCGGTATCCCTGATCGGGCTTATCTTGCTACAGCAGGGCAAAGGCGCAGAAGCCGGTGCTTCATTTGGTTCTGGAGCGTCACAAACTGTATTTGGCAGCGGCGGTGGCTGGAATTTCTTCAGCAAAGCGACTGCCCTTCTTTCAACAGTCTTTTTTGTCACCAGTGTAAGTCTTGCGGTTATCGCTAAAGATAAGACTATTGTTAAAGATGTTTTACTTCCAGAGTTGGAGTCAATCTCCACTCAGTCATTAGAAGCGACCGATATTCCTGGTCTCGATGCACGTGACGAAAATGTATCAGACGATTTATCTGATATCCCTCAGTAATAGTTAAGTAGTAAGAGTTTTAGCCCAAGTGGTGGAATTGGTAGACACGCTATCTTGAGGGGGTAGTGGCGAAAGCCGTGCCGGTTCAAGTCCGGCCTTGGGCACCATACACAGCTTTTAATTTTTTTCCGCCCTTTATATGTAGGGGCAAAGAATCCCTTAGCATCTAAGTTTTACCGTACATACCACCATCACTCAAGATATCAATATCGCCCTTCAAGGATATAAAAGGCCCGCGTAAATAGGGTTTTATTTAGCGTAATGACTCGCGTCTAAGAAGTGCCGCGAGACGGGAGGCTCGTCGCGACCCAACTATCATGGGGCTCTTTAGGAACGTAGAACAAATCGCCTCGATGCATTTCAATCATCCGGCCATCGGCAAAGGCGGTTGTGGCACAGTCTGATACCACCGTTCCAACATGTTCTACATCGCAAAAATCTTTCCCCATGGGTTGCGAACATCGGCCGACCACTTCCATCCGGGGATATATGTCGCCCGACCAATGGTTATGCCACCAAGGGTGACCGTTCCAAATTTACCTTTTTCAAAAACGATTGATTCATCAGGGTTTTCGAACTGTTTCAGGACCATGTCCATCTCATTATTCCTAACATGTTAATTTCGATTTTGTTTAAGAGGCTTCTTCCTCCGGCTATCAGCACTGACCTAAAACGGGAAACCCTATACATTTAGCTTAGTGTTATAAAGCCCCGCTTTAAACAAGCATCATCACCACATTTAGGAGTCCGCTAAATAGAGGTATACGTATACTCCGATATAGCAGTATAACGTGGTATAAAACCCCGTTAATTTTTATTGTCGTAGTCAATTTTCGCGGCTAGAATATCCGTCCGTTGATGTAGGAAGACCGAACAAGCATGACTATTGCCACAGCATCTGAAACCTTTGCTCCACTGCACCATATTATCGAGCCCAAGTGGTGGACAGGTACGCCTGCGATTTCTCCTGAATTATTTACCATCGACGGCAATGAATTCAGAGTTCCTGGCGAGCCATTAGCGCCTAGCGCAGAGCTTGCTCAGCGCATGCAAAAAACCTTTGACGATATTGGTCTAGTTCATGTGATCAACACTGGCTTAACCGATATGCAGGCTATGCGCCTTATCGCGACCCTAGTATTGAAGAACGAACGTCAATATGAAGGGGGCGCCAATCCGCGTAAGACTTTGCAACCCAATGTCTACGAGGTGGGCGCGCCACTGGAAGCCTCGCTGCACTACCACCACGAGATGGCCTATATTGATTCAAGCACCACAATGGTCAGCTTTATGTGTAATAAAATACCTGCCGAAGGCGGGTATACATTTGTGTCGGACAATGTAGCGGCCACCGAATCTATTTTAGCGACGCCTTTCGGTCAAAAGCTTAAAGAGCTCGGCATTTGCTATCACCGCGATCTTACCGATCGTGATTCGTTTAAAGATCGTATTGAGTACGGGGTTTACAATCACTGGCAGCTGTCCATGCTGACAGATGATCAAGACGAGGCCATCGCAGAGGCGCGTAGCCGTGGTTTGACCGCAGAATGGAGTGAAGACCGCAAGTTGAAGACTCGTTATACGATTTCTGCCTTTGAGTATTTTCCGCATATTGATCGCAACCTGCTCTATAGCAGTATGGCCGATGATAGCGCATGGTTTGATACCTGGCCTCTGGTGCAACATCTGCCTGTAGACGAGCGGCCACTGAAGCTGACTTTCGGTGATCTCACTGAGATGACGCGTGAAGAAAAAGAGCTGTTTATCGACATCTATGATCGTCACGGTATTCCAATTCCCTGGAAAGTAGGTGATGTTGCATTGATCTGTAACTATCGGTTTGCTCATGGCCGTCCCGGCATTCACCTAAAAGAGGGTGAGGATCGCGAGTTGGGTGTACTTATCGGTGAGTCTTTCAATCGACTGCAAACATTTGAAGATAAGTGGTAGGGGCGGTAATGTTGTCACTCCAACATGACAGCAAACCGTCTACATGAACATTCTACTCGATCAGCTTAAAGTCTCACTGGATAACGCCAGCCTCGTTCTTGGCGACGCCATCAGCGATAAATATTACTCTGATTGGAGTGGCGCCAAACCCTGTCCGCCTGCGGCACTGCTAAAGCCTAAAAATACCGACGAACTATCCACCATAATGGCTCTGTGCCATCAATACGACCAGCCTGTTGTTGTGCAGGGTGGTTTGACTGGCCTGGCCGGCGGCGCAACTCCGCAACAGGGTGAGTTTGCTATTTCTTTAGAGCGCATGAGTGCGATCGAAGAGATTGATACTACCGCCATGACCCTGACTGCCCATGCAGGAACACCATTGCAGCTGTTGCAGGAGGCCGCAGCTGAACATGATTTATTCTTACCTCTCGACTTAGGTGCTCGCGGCAGCTGTATGATCGGTGGCAATGTTGCTACCAATGCCGGTGGCACCGAAGTGATTCGCTACGGCATGACTCGATCAATGGTCTTGGGTCTGGAGGCTGTGCTGGCTGATGGCACTGTTATCAATGCCATGAATAAAATGGTCAAGAATAATTCTGGTTATGACCTCAAGCATCTTTTTATTGGATCCGAAGGCACCCTGGGTATAGTTACCCGTGTTGTGTTGCAGCTGCAGCCAAAATCTCGTAGCTCGCATACTGCGCTCTGCGCGCTCAATAGTTACGCAGCGGTCACTGCACTGTTAATTGAATTAAAGCGCAGTCTGGGTTCTGGCCTAACCGGTTTTGAACTGATGTGGGACAGTTACTACGACAAAGTAATGGAGGTTGTTCCCAATCTATCTAGCCCTTTCGCTGAGTCACATCCATTCTATTTATTGGTTGAATATAAGGATAACGATGAGGTGTCTGGTGAACAGCGTTTTGAGTCGGCCCTATTTGCCCAGCTTGAGGCGGGCCTGTTAACCGATGCGTTAATAGCACAGTCTCATCAGGATGCAGCGACGTTTTGGCAGATACGCGATGGCATTGGTGAGTTATTCCAGGTGTTGGGTCCAGTATCGAATCAAGATGTCAGTTTGCCGGTGACCGAAATCGGTGTTTTTGCTACCGATCTCGATAAGCGCCTTAAAGATAAATACGGCAATATTGGCGTGCTGTTATTTGGCCATATTGGCGACAATAACCTGCATGTTACGGCCTATAGCGGTCGCGACGAAGATAAGGCCAGAATCAATGAAGATATTATGCTGATGATTGGCGAATATTCTGGTGCTATTACGGCAGAACATGGCGTCGGTGTACTTAAACGAGATTTTTTACCGCTGTCCCGAACTGATAGTGAAATCAGCTTAATGAAAACCATTAAACTGGCCATGGATCCTAAAAATATTCTCAATCCAGGGCGTGTGATTTAGTACTGTAATTGCCCTGAGCGATTAGTTAAAAAGCCCCTTAGGCGGGGCTTTTTTTATGTCTAAAAAATATCTACTTTTGGTGTCGTAAAATTATATTTTATAGTCGGAAAATTATATGCATATCTATAACAACAGGAACAAACTGCCGCGTATTAACTGAACGCAGATCGTGCTGAAATTGTTGAGTGCAGACTATGATACAACTACGAAAAAACACCGAAGCTACTGAGTTTGGCTTTGGCACCCAGGTTCGCAAGTCGCCCTATTTTGATGCCACTATCCGTTGGGGTGCCAAAGGGTTTTCAGTCTACAACCATATGTATATTCCAAGAGATTTTGGTGATGCCGAACAGAATTTCTGGAATATGGTTAACGGAGCTACCCTAAGTGATGTAGCCGTTGAACGTCAGGTAGAGATTACCGGGCCAGATGCTGCTGAATTCACCCAGTTATTAACGCCCCGCAATCTGTCTCAATGTGCAGTTGGTCAGTGTAAATATGTGCTGTTGACTAATAACCACGGCGGCATTTTAAACGATCCAATTTTACTTCGGTTAGCCGAAAATCATTTTTGGTTATCTCTGGCCGACAGCGATATTTTGCTTTGGGCTCGGGGCGTAGCTATTAATTCTGGTTTGGATATAAATATCTGCGAGCCAGATGTATCGCCTCTGCAGCTGCAGGGTCCCCAGTCTGGAAATATAATGCGCAGACTGCTTGGTGAGCGCATAGATGCAATACGTTATTACTGGCTGGAAGAATTTGAGATCGCTGGTATTCCGTTAATTGTTTCACGCACAGGTTGGTCCAGCGAGTTAGGTTACGAACTGTATCTACGGGATGGCAGTCGTGGTGATGACTTGTGGGAGCTTATTATGGCGGCTGGTCAAGAGTTTGGTTTAAAGCCCGGACACACATCATCTATCCGTCGCATTGAAGGCGGAATGCTGTCTTATCACGCCGATATGGATGCAGATACCAATCCCTATGAGCTAGGGTTGGGGCGTCTGGTCGATCTGGATATGGATGCGAATTTCATTGGCAAGGCAGCCCTAAAGGAAATTTTCGCTCGCGGTGTTACGCGCAAGCAGGTCGGTGTGTGTCTTGGTGGCGATCCTTTGACTGGCCCCAACAATGAGTTTTGGCCGGTTATGGTTGCAGGAAAGCAGGTCGGTAAGGTTACTTCCGCGATCTACTCATCTCGTCTCAACGCTAATATTGCTTTGGCCATGGTAGGTATTGAGTACACTGATATTGGCACCGAGCTTGAGGTTGTTACGCATAAAGGCCTATGCTCTGCTAGAGTGGTAGAAAAGCCTTTTTACGATCCTAAGAAAAACCTTGCTAGTGGTTAGTATAATTACAAAAAGTAGATAAAAATGGTCGGACCTAACAGTGCAACAGCAGCGGATGATTATTCGGAGGAGTATCTAAAAGAAATACTCACCGAGGTAAGGACCATCGCGTTGGTGGGTGCCAGCCCCAGAGTTGATCGTGACAGTTATGCAACAATGCAGGTTTTACTTGATCAGGGTTATACCGTTTTCCCTGTTAACCCTCACGAAGCAGGCAAAAAAATTCTTGAACAGCACTGCTATGCAAATTTAGCTTCGATTAAGCAGTCGGTTGATATGGTGGATATTTTTCGTTCCTCAGAGGCTGCGCTGGGTGTCACTAAAGAAGCGATCGCCATCGACGCAAAGGTGGTTTGGATGCAGTTAGATATTATTAACCATCAGGCTGCAGAATTAGCAGCTGCTGCTGGAGTGAAAGTTGTTATGAATCGCTGTCCAAAGTTAGAATTAGCAAAACCTTATTGGACTGGCATAACAGATTAATATTTAAACACAGGCGCAGTTATGGAAAATCATAGTAGCAATATTTTGCACAGCGAATTATTAGAGAGTGGTGTTCTGCGGCTAACCTTAGATGACCAAAAGCGCCGCAATGCATTGTCTGAAGATATGCTGACTCAGATGACCGCTGCACTGTCAGCTGCTGCGACCGATGGCGCTGTCCGAGTCATTGTATTGGCGGCTAAGGGTCCAGCTTTTTGTGCAGGCCATGATTTGAAAGAAATCACTGCAGCCCGTGCTCAGGCAGATGGGGGTAAGGATTGCTTCAAGCAGCTCTTTAATCGCTGCGCCTCTTTGATGCAATTGATTGTCAGTACTCCAAAACCGGTAGTTGCAGAGGTCTCAGGCATCGCTACTGCAGCGGGCTGTCAGCTGGTGGCCAGCTGTGATTTGGCGCTTGCCGCAGACTCCGCTAGGTTTGCGACACCTGGGGTTAATATAGGGCTTTTCTGTTCAACACCTATGGTTGCTCTATCTCGCAATGTGGCCCATAAGCATGCCATGGAAATGCTGTTAACCGGCGATATGGTGAGTGCCGAAAAGGCCCAAGAGATAGGGTTAATTAATCGCACAGTGATTCCTGACCAGTTAACTGCTGTAACCATGGGGCTGGCCAATAAAGTTGCCAGTAAATCCAGCATGACCTTAGCGGTGGGTAAGCAGGCTTTTTATAAGCAGTCCGAGATGACTCTTTCTAAAGCCTATGATTACAGCTCTCAGGTCATGGTCGACAATATGCTCAAACATGATGCCGAAGAGGGAATCGGTGCCTTTATCGATAAGCGCGATCCCGAATGGAAAGACGAGTAAATACAATGGCTAGCATCTATGATCAGGATTTAGATCAAAATCAGGCCAACTACCAACCGCTGACGCCACTGACATTTCTGGAACGAGCGGCCACTGTATTTCCGGATCATATCGCGGTTATTCACGGCAACTCAAAAATCACCTACCGTGAGCTCTACTCTCGTTGTCGTCGTCTTGCCTCGGCGCTTGCCCAGCAGGGGATAGCCTCTGGCGACACTGTATCTGTAATGTTGGCCAACACCCCCTCTATGATCGAGGTGCACTATGCAGTGCCCATGTGCGGCGCGGTGTTGCACGCGATCAATACTAGGCTGGATGCGCCTGTGATTGCCTTTCAGCTCGACCATGCAGAGAGTAAGGTGTTAATCACCGATTTGGCGTTTAGCACAACCATCGAGTCAGCCCTCAACTTGGCAGCTGTTGAGCCACTGATAATAGATTATTTAGATCCAGAGTTTCTGCAGCAGGGGCAAATGCTCGGTAGCCATGACTACGATGCCTTGGTTGCCTCTGGTGATCCTGACTATGGGTGGTTAATGCCCAACAATGAATGGGATGCTATATCGCTCAACTATACCTCTGGGACCACAGGTGATCCCAAGGGAGTGGTCTATCATCATCGCGGTGCTTCTCTGTTAGCTCAGGGCAATGCCATCACGGCCTCTGTACCTAAACATGCGGTATATCTGTGGACATTACCAATGTTTCACTGCAATGGTTGGTGTTTTCCTTGGACTATGTCGGCGGTTACAGGAACCCACGTCTGTCTGCGTGAAGTTCGTGCCGATGCTATCTGGGCGGCATTAGCGGAGCATGGGGTCACCCATCTCTGTGGTGCACCCGTGGTGATGTCGACCATCTTGGCTGCGGACAAAATTGAGCAGTGCATTATAGAAAAGCCGATTGATTTCTTTACTGCGGCGGCACCGCCACCGGAGTCGGTACTTGCGCAGATGCGCGAGGCTGGTTTTAACGTGACCCATCTCTATGGTTTAACCGAAGTCTATGGGCCGGCGGTCGTCAATGACTGGAATCAGCAATGGGAGCAATTGCCAGTCCAAGAGCAGGCCAGTCTCAAAGCTCGTCAGGGGGTGCGTTATCATGCATTGGAAGCCCTCGATGTGCTTGATCCTAAAACCATGCAGCCGGTAGCGCGAGATGGTGAGACCCTCGGCGAGGTTATGTTTCGTGGCAATGTGGTTATGAAAGGTTACCTAAAAAATAAGCAGGCCACAGAAGCTGCGTTTAGTGGTGGCTGGTTTCACTCCGGTGACCTAGGAGTGGTTTATCCCGATGGCTATATTCAGCTCAAGGATCGCGCCAAAGATATTATTATTTCTGGCGGTGAGAATATCTCCTCCATCGAGATTGAAGAGGTACTGCACAAACACCCCGAGGTAGTTGCCGCTGCCGTGGTTGCTATGCCCGATCAAAAATGGGGGGAGACACCCTGTGCCTTTGTTGACTTGGCTGAGAATACTGCCGTGACAGCGGATGACCTGATTAGCTGGTGCAAGCAACATATGGCGGGCTTTAAAGTGCCACGCTATTTTGTCTTCGAAGCAATTCACAAAACCTCTACCGGCAAGGTGCAAAAATTTATGCTGCGTCAGCGCGCCGAAAAAATGGCCAGTTAGATCAGTGACTGATCTTTTGTAAGCTGGTAGCAACAGATTTCTTTGTAGTACCAGAAACCCTTACAATGGCGCAGCTTTATTTAGCAGCTTTCATTGAGGGGTTCAATAGTTATGGTTACAGGCAAAATTATCGCAGGAACGCTGGGTTTTATGGTCGGTGGCTTTATTGGCGCAGGCATAGGCGTCTATATTGGTCATCAGTTTGATAGAGGCCTTGGCGGCTTTCTAAATCCCATCTCTGCTGCCGAGCAGGAGAAAATCCGCGAATCATTTTTTGTCACTGTATTTAGCCTGCTGGGTAATCTGGCTAAAGCCGACGGTCAGATTTCCAAGGTAGAGATTGCTCAGGCAGAAGCTCTTATGGGTAATATGGGCTTGAATTCCAGCCACCGTCGCGAAGCTATTGAATTATTTAAGCAGGGTGCTAAGGCCGACTTCTCTGTCGACGATGCCATGCGCAGCTTTACCCATGTCTGTGGTCGTCACAATAATCTTAAACGCCAGCTACTTAACTATCTAATCTCATTGGCCTTAGCCGACGGTGAGCTGCACGATGGCGAGCATAACCTGTTGCGCAAAGTCGCTGAGCATCTGGGTTTCTCAGTGGCTATGTTCGATCAGTTTATCGCCATGATCAAAGCCCAGTCCCAATTTAAAGGTGCAGGGTCAGGGCTTAAGGCCTCAGTGGGGCAGTTAGATGCGGCCTATGCCGCACTGGGTTGTAATAAGCAGAATTCAGATGGCGAAATTAAAAAGGCCTATCGCAAATTGATCAGCCAAAATCATCCAGACAAGCTTATTGGTCAGGGTATGCCCGCCGATATGGTTAAGTTAGCGACGGAACGTACCCAAGAAATTCAAACCGCCTACGAGCTGGTTGTTAATAGCCGTAAATAAAACCGTTTGCAGGACAATGCTTTGTTGACCTTGTACTGCCTGCTACCTATAATGCGCGTCCTCTTTAAGAGGCGGTTTGATTGATTAAACCGTTGTGTCGGTGCGGGATGGAGCAGTCTGGTAGCTCGTCGGGCTCATAACCCGAAGGTCGTTGGTTCAAATCCAGCTCCCGCTACCAATTTTCACAGGATTTTATCTGCTGAAGGTTGGAGACATAAGAAGAAGTTAATGTAGAAACGACATTTATTGTCTATGCTTGCATTACTCAGCGGAAAAGGGATCCGCCTGTTAATCGACATTGTGATTCAGGTATTTCTGCTATGAAAATTAGCGTCGGGGTCC